>Ga0105099_10000178_pt1 | contig 41618 bp, 39 predicted proteins | sample PPLLak3cmMay2015_2_FD_79138 | JGI IMG/M metagenome (GOLD analysis project Ga0105099, IMG submission 79138) | Freshwater sediment microbial communities from Prairie Pothole Lake near Jamestown, North Dakota, USA - PPLs Lake P8 Core (1) Depth... | ecosystem: Environmental > Aquatic > Freshwater >... | reverse complement strand
GTTCAACAGTTGAACGTTTTATTATATTAAGGTCTTGATTTGGTCCACCTATAAAATTATTCGCTTACGCCGTTGAAATCTTTTCTTCCGGCGCCGCCCACGGGGGAAAGGTGCGCCCAACCCCGACGTTAAATCCAAAGGCTATAAAACCATGAGCGCTGAAAACCTGATTAATCCTCACGATAAGTTCTTTAAAGAGTCTCTTTGCCGCAAAGAGATCGCTCAAAGCTTTGTCCGGGAATATCTGCCGGAAGATATCCGTAATAAACTTGAGTACGACAGCCTGGAAATATCGAAGGACACATACATTGACAAAGAGTTAACCGAGCATTTCTCCGACATACTGTATACAATAAGGATTTCAGGCAGGCCGGCGTTCCTGTATCTGCTTTTTGAACATAAGAGTTATATAGAACCACGGGTAGGATTTCAGCTTTTAAGGAACATGGTCAAGATATGGGAGATGTTTCTCAAGCAGAATAAAAAGGCGAAAAAACTGCCGGTCATTATGCCCATCGTCATTTATCACGGCAAAGAGAAATGGAATGTAAAGAACTCTCTGGTTCCTCTTTTTGAGGGGACGCCGGAGACAGAGAAATATATACCGGATTTCAAGAGCGAAATATTCGACATTTCCCATATACCGGACGATCACATACGAGGAGCGCTGCTTTTAAGAGCGCATTTTCTTGCGTTGAAATATATTTATAATCCAGGCCTGTTTGATATTTTGCCGGAGATATTTGATATTTTTAAAGGTCTTTCGAGCAAGACAAAGGCTACCGAATATCTGGAGATATTATTACGCTATCTGGTGTCAACGGTGGACGGTGGAAAGATGCAGGATTTAAAGAAAGAAATTGAAAAATCAATAAAAGACGGAGGTTCTATTATGCCGACAATCGCGAAAAAATGGGTGCAGGAAGGAATGAAAAAAGGCATTGAGAAGGGCATTGAGAAAGGCATTGAGAAAGGCATTGAGAAAGGCATTGAAAAAGGCAAAACAGACGCCGCTGAAAAAATGATAGCCCTTGGAATGAGTAACACCGATATAAGAAAAATCACTGGACTGCCTATACACCGGATTGAAGTGATACGAAAAACAGTAAAAAAAAGCGGATAACCGCTGAGTGGTTCTAATGGTATAAGGTTTGGTAATGTCCATAAATAACCAGACCCGTACTAACGGAAAAAAAATCAAAGAAATTTTCTCCCGCAAAGCACGCAAAGGGAAGCAATACATTTTTAGTCGCTAAAGTTTGTGCCTTTGCCGGGGTTGCGGAATTGGCCTATACCGAATAGAAAATAAAAAAAGATGTCGGGAAAGAGTTGTCGGGCAGTATAGCCAAAGTGTATAAAATCGTTAAATCATCTCCGGGTGCTGTTATTCCTGAAATGGCACGTAAAACAGAACTTTCTGAAAGAACAATTGAGCGGCTTCCGGCAAAATTGAAGGAGAAGAAACTTTTCCCGCTGGTTTTTGCGTTTGGTCTGTTTTGTATAACGGTTCTTTTCGTCGTGTTCAAACATGCATTTGTCAGCGGAGACCCAAGCGATGAAGACAAAAAACTGATAGAGAATATTAAAAAAGAATGGTAGTGTTTTTGCAATACCTTTCTTGACTAAAAAACAAATTGCCCTTAATAAAACATTATTGGAGGAATCTGATGAAATACTGCAAAAAATGCTTGATGCCAGACACACGACCTGGAATTTCGTTTCACGAAGATGGAATATGCGCACCTTGCAAGAATTATGAAAAGCAAAAAAACACAGATTGGGAAAAAAGGAAGAAAGAATTAGGTGCTTTTTGTGATAAATACAGGGGGAAAAATGGAAATGGATATGACTGTGCTATTGCTGTTTCCGGAGGAAAGGATTCGCACTTTCAGGTTTATTATATAAAAGAAGTTATGAAGATGAATCCTGTTCTTCTTGCGGTAGGAAATATTGATTGGACAGAAACAGGAAGGAAAAATTTTGCGAACCTTTCAGATACCTTCAATTGCGATATCATATCTTTGGTTCCAAATCATAACGTGGCAAGGATACTATCAAAAAAATCTTTCATTGAAATAGGGTCACCGACATGGTATGCAGATGCGCTCATTTATGCTTACCCATACAGAATGGCCATGAACCTGGGTTTGAAAATGCTTGTGTATGGTGAAAATGTTAATTATACCTATGGTGGAAAATATAATGAGGAAACACCATCTGCCATGATGCAACCATTAAATGATGTTGTGAAGCCGATATGGGATCGTTGGTTTAAGGATGGTGATCTGACCGAAAAAGATCTTAACTCCGCTCGACAGCCAACAATAGAAGAATGCAAGAAAGCTGGTCTTGACCCTATATATATGAGTTACTATGTTCCCTGGGATAGCCACCATAATTATGAGTTAGCAAAACGCTGGGGATTCAGGCAGCTCTCACATGAATATGTTAGAGAAGGCACATTGGAACAATACAACCAGATTGATTCCATAAGTTATTTACTCAATCAATATCTGAAATATCCTAAATTTGCACAGGCATCCGCTACGGAAATGGCCAGCAGATGGATTAGGGCAGGTCTGACAACAAGGGAGGAAATGATTCCTCTGGTAAAGCAATACGACAAAATACTCGACCAGGGAATCATCGATGGATTCTGTGATTTTACCGGCATGAAACCGCGAGAATTTTGGTCAACAATGGATAAATGGTATAACAAAACATTCTTTGAACAGGATCGGGATGGAGTCTGGCACGAAAAATTCGATGTCGGAGTAGGGCTTATACAATAGTCTTTGATATTACCCTTATAAGGAGCAATTGATGACCGTGCATAATTCTATTAAAATAGGCGGCAGAAATATTGGAAGAGATTTCCCGCCATTAGTTATTGCAGAAATTGGTATAAACCATGAAGGAAGCTTTAAAAAAGCAATAAAGATGGTTGATGATGCTTATGGTGCTGGTTGTGAATGCGCCAAATTTCAAAGCCATGTCATTGAAGACGAAATGATACCTAACAATGTTGTTCCTGCAAATGCAAAAGAGAGCATTTGGGAGATTATGAAAAGGTGTGCATTGTCTGAAAAAGAGGAATGTGAATTAAAAAAATATGTTGAATCTAAAAAAATGATTTTCATGAGTACCCCTTTTTCTCGAGCAGCGGCAATAAGACTTGAAAAAATGGATGTGTGCGCGTTCAAGATAGGTTCGGGAGAATGTAATAATTATCCATTGATTGAACATATCGCCCGGTATAGAAAACCAATTATTCTTAGCACAGGGATGAACTCTCTTGAAAATGTTCGAAAAAGTGTGGATATCTTAAGGAGACAAAAGATACCCTATGCTCTCATGCATTGTACAAGCATGTACCCAACACCTTATAATAAAATAAGATTAGGTATACTATCTGAACTTCAAAACACTTTTTCTGATGCGATAATTGGTTTGTCCGACCATTCTATTAGCAACTACCCATGTCTTGCCGCAGTTGCTTTGGGTGCAAGTATTCTTGAACGGCATTTTACATCAGACAAAACCTGGCCCGGGCCTGATATAGCAATATCAATGGATCCTAATGAGCTAAAAGAGTTAATCAAGGGATCAGCGATTATTTATCAGACATTAGGTGGAACTAAAAATATCCTGAAAGAGGAACAGCCAACAATTGATTTTGCCTATGCCTGTGTAGTTTCAATAAGAGATATTCAACCAGGAGAAATTTTAGCTCTGGAAAATGTTTGGGTGAAGAGACCTGGAACTGGCGAAATAAAAGCCGTCGATTTTCCCAAGGTCCTCGGGAAAAAAGCAACAAAATATCTCCCTGTTCATTCACAAATACGCTGGACCGATATCTGTGGCTGATAGGTATCGTTTCCCTTTGTATATATTCAATTTGAAAACTATGTTCAAGATACAGAAAGTTCTGCTTAATGATATTAGAAAGTAATTGGTTGCAAGGCACTACAATTCTAATAACCGGAGTATGCGGATTTCTTGGCCGCCATGCAGCAATAGCAGCGGCGGCATGCGGGGCACAAATTATCGGCTATGATAAAGAATCCGTTCTTCCTGCCATTCTACAAAAGCTAGCGATTGTTGGACGCTTTAAATTCGTTCATGGTAATTTTTTTAAGCAAATGCCCGAGTTGGCATCAGCTTTAAAGAATTCCTTGTCAAAGTCTTCCATTTATATGCTGCACTTTGGAGGGTTGGCAAACGTATCGGCTTGCGAAACCAGGCCTGAAATTGCATTTGATTCAAATGTACAATTTACTTGGGAAGTAGTTGAATTTTGCAGGCGATATGGGATTTCAGGTATGGTTTTTCCATCGACAGGGTATGTTTATGAAACCGATTCATCGGTACCCTTGCTGGAAACCTCTCCGGTAAAGGTTTACAATATGTATACTGCAACAAAACTTGCAGCAGAATCGCTTGTGATCGGGCATGCACGAGCGAATCACTATAATGCACTGGTGGTGAGACTAAGCAATGTTTATGGTCCGGATAGTTCCAAGGAAACAGTAATTGGTAAAATTATTGCACAAGCACGTACTGGCCAAAGAATCGTAGTCGACGATGAGACGTCGATACGGGATTTTATTTTTATTGATGACGTTATCGAGGGAATTTTCAAGTTGATTGAACATTTTACCCATGCTTCTGGCTATATAATAAATTTGTCAACGGGGATTGGCACTTCAATTCGTCAAATTGTGGACATTGTTTCTAAAATATTGAATCAAAACGAAATCGCTTCAAGAAATACTGCTTCTTTAGGAAAACCTGGAGGATCCAGCATTGTGCTTGCCAACCAATTATTACATACTCTTACTGGCTGGAAACCGTCAATTTTTCTTACTGAAGGTTTAAATATGAGTATTTCCAACCAGGGAGAATAATGGACATAAAACGCAAAAGAAAAATAGCTATTTTTACAGGTAACCGTGCGGAATATGGACTTCAATTTCCAATTATTCGTGCAATAGCCGCACATCCAGATCTCGAATATTATCTTCTTGTTTCAGGTGCACATCTTCAGCAGGATTTTGGATATACAAAAGGTGAAATACAAAAGGATGGTTTTACTGTTTATGCTGAAGTCAAGATGGACATGCAACAAGACACCCTTTTCGCTACTGCCCAGGCAATTGGTTCAGGAATATTAAGTCTTAGTAAAATTCTCGATGACTTACGCCCCGACTTCCATGTCGTTTATGCAGATCGTTTTGAAGGTTTCTCTGCGGTAATAACCAGTACACAAATGGGAATTCCCACTGCTCACATCGAGGGGGGAGATATTACAGAAGGTGGTGCTCTTGATGATATGGTAAGACACGCAATGACAAAACTCTCTCATCTCCATTTTACCACCAACGCCCAAGCAGCAGAAAGAGTGAGGAAACTTGGTGAAGAACCATGGCGTGTTTATGATATAGGTTTTCCTGCTATTGATTTAATTGCTGACGGTGTTTATGCTTCTGCAGATGAAGTTAAACAAAAATTTGGTCTGGTCGACTCGCGACCTGTTATTCTTTTTACTCAGCATTCTGTGACAACCGAAGTTGAAAGTGCAGTTGAACAAATTCAACCGTCTCTCCAGGCGATGAGAGCTTTAGCAGAAGATGGTTATCAGATTATTATAACGTATCCCAATAACGATGCCGGAGGAAGAGCGATTATCGCTGAAATTGAGAATTTTTCATCTACACGTCACCCCAATATCCAAACGCACCGAAGTTTGGGGAGGTATAATTACCATGGGGTTCTTAATTTCTGCGGACGTGTTGCGAGGGGCGCGTGTGTTGGAAATTCGTCAAGTGGCATAAAAGAGACCCCTGTTTTTGGATGTCCTGATGTTAATATCGGCTTCAGGCAGCAGGGACGACTTCGTGCCAAAAATATCATTGATACCGGTTATGATATCCAGGAAATTATAACTGCTTGTAAAAAGTCGATCGAGGATGATGCTTTTAGGAATAAGTGTGCAACATGCTCCAATCCATACGGTAATGGAGGGGCAGGCAAAAAGATCGCCGACACACTGGCTTCTATTGAAATTAACAATAAATTAATACAAAAAAGGATGACATACTAATCAAGAAGCCGTCCGGTAGTAAAAGCATTATAAGCAAACAAGAGAAAACACCAAAATTGTTTATAGGAAAAAGGGGTTAAAAATGTCTTTCAATTGGAATGACAAGAAAGTTTTAGTTACTGGTGCTGATGGTTTTATCGGCAGTCACCTTACAGAAACACTTGTTCAACAAGGTGCAAAAGTACGTGCTTTTGTGTATTATAATTCTTTTGGGCGATGGGGATGGCTTGATGAAACGCCAACCGAAATCTTAAAGAATATTGAATTTTTCCCCGGGGATATTCGGGACGCAACCCGCGTGAATGAGGCAGTTTCGGGTATGGAAACGGTTTTTCATCTTTCAAGCCTTATAGCAATTCCTTATTCTTATTATGCTCCCGACAGTTACGTTCAGACAAATGTTGGAGGGGCGTTGAATATTCTCAATGCGTGCAGACGTTTTGCAATTGCTCGACTTATACATACTTCAACCAGTGAAGTGTATGGTACCGCACAATATGTTCCAATAGATGAAAAACATCCATTACAGGGACAATCACCTTATTCTGCCTCAAAAATTGGAGCAGATGTCTTGGCGGAAAGTTATTACCGGTCTTTTCATCTTCCACTCGTTATTGCTCGACCCTTCAATACCTATGGACCTCGCCAGTCGGCACGTGCCGTTATACCTACCATTCTCAGCCAGCTCTATCAGGGGATTCGCAAGTTGAAACTCGGCTCTTTAACACCCACCAGAGATTTTAATTATGTCGAAGATACTGTTACAGGTTTTTTAGCACTCGCATCTTGCGATAATGCTATTGGAAAAGTAGTAAACATTGGTAGTGGGAAAGAGATATCTATTGGTGATCTGGTAAAAGCCATCTTTGAAATAACTAATCTGAAGGCTAAAATAATCTGCGATAATGAACGTCTTAGACCTGATAAAAGCGAAGTAAATCGATTGTTATGTAATTCTTCCCTTTTAACTGAATTAACAGGGTGGAAGACGCAACATTCATTAAAACAAGGTTTATTACGCACTGCACAGTGGGTCGAAAAAAACCTTCATTTTTTTAAGCCGGAACGTTATGCCATCTAAAGTTGTTTCATTTTTGTATTTCAATTTTTTTGGTCTTGGTATATGAAAATACACGCAATAATTACAGCTAGAGGAGGTTCCAAGGGACTCCCACGGAAAAACATTTTACCGTTAGCCGGAAAACCGCTTATAGCATATAGCATCATTGCAGCTAAAGAATGCAAATTCATATCACGTTGTATCGTTTCAACGGAGGATGCTGAAATAAAAAGAATTTCCAATGAATGGGGCGCTGAAGTTATTGACAGACCGGATCGCCTGGCTACAGATTCAGCTTTAAGTCAGGATGTGGTAATGCATGTTTTAGATTATTTACGAGATCAGAATGATTTCCCTGAATGTTTTATTCTTCTCCAGCCAACTTCACCTCTTAGAAATGCACAACACCTTGAAAACTGTATCCAACTTTTCCTTAAATCAAAAGCAAACAGCATGGTAAGCGTTACCGAAGAGGAGCATCATCCCTATAAAGATTTTTATCTTGAAGGAGAGTATTTAAAACCGCTATTTGGAGCAGAATATCTTGACAGACCACGCCAATTGTTACCAAAAGTTTACAGGCAAAATGGTGCGATATACCTTGTTCGAAGTAAAATGTTTGTTCGAGAAAGAAGATTTGCAGTTGCTCCAATCCAACCCTTCGTAATGAATTACGAGGAAAGTATTGATATCGACACCAAATATGATCTTATTCAGGCAGAAACATTTCTATAAAATATCTGGAATCCTTAAATAGTATCTCTGTAAAGATTTCCAAGAAGATATGCATTAGCAAAATCAAAGCAGCAAAAAGCCGAGGATAATCTATGTTAGTTGAAGATGTTTTTATTTCGAAAAAATCTACTATTGTTGAGGCTCTTAAAAGATTAGATAAAGCAGCCACAAAAGCGCTTTTAGTCGTAAACACCCAAAAACAGCTCATAGGGGCGATCTCTGATGGGGACATCAGAAGATTTATTTTAAAAGGCGGCAAGCTTGAATCAATGATTGACGGGGTATATAATCAGAAACCGATATATTTAAGGCAACATGAATTCACGCTTCCTGTTGCGAAGGAGATAATGATAAAAAATGAAATTGGGCTTTTGCCGATAATTGACAAAAATGATACGGTTACCGACACAATAATCTGGGAAGAGATATTTTCGGCCGACGATCCTTCCTATGCTAATAGTAATCCCATAGATGTTCCGGTTATAATAATGGCAGGAGGCAAGGGAACAAGAATGGCACCGTTCACCCAGATTCTTCCAAAACCACTGATTCCCATTGGCGACAGGACGATTGTTGAAGTAATAATCGATGAATTTGAGAAATTCAAAGTAAAAAGATTTTTCCTTACTCTTAATTACAGAGGGGAAATGATTGAAGCTTATTTTAAAAGCATTGAGAAAAAACGAGAGATTATTTTTTTGTGGGAAAAGGATTTTTATGGTACAGCAGGGAGTTTAAAGTTGCTGGAAGGCCAGGAGAATATCGATACGTTTATCGTATCCAATTGCGATATTATCGTAAAAGCGGATTATAGTGATGTTGTACATTTTCATAAGCAGAACAATGCATCGCTAACGGTCATTTCTTCCATACAACATCATGTTATTCCCTACGGAGTCGTTGAATTTAATAATGGCGGCGAAATAAAGTCAATTACCGAAAAACCGGAATTGAATTTTTCTATTAATACCGGAGTTTATGTTCTTAACAAGGAATGTTTGTCGTTTCTTCCTAAGGATACGCATATGGATATGACGACACTTATAACAACGCTTATGGAGAATGGCAAAAAGGTGTTTACCTACCCCGTTAAAGAAGGCGATTATATTGATATTGGGGAATGGGATGAGTATAGAAAAGCTTTAGAGAAAATGAGGACGTTTTAATTGTCCAATAAAACAATTCAATGGTTGTTTGGGTTAGAAAAAGGATTTATAAAAGGCCGGAAAATAAAAAATGAACCATAAAATTCTTTTTGTGAGCCATATTGACTCATATTTTATAACACTCATCGAGGTAGTGAGAGTTATAAAAGCTAAAACTTCATTTGAGCCTGTGGTTTATTTTCCCAGATTATATCCGACAGTGGAGAGCGATATTGTCATTTGTTCCAAAGAAGGAATTAGGTACATTAGAGGATTTGTTGGAGAATGGACGGGGTTGTATCAGGTGCCTCCCCAACCTTCTACAAAGAGCATACAAGGTATAATTAAAAAAATAAGAGGTATAATTGGTAGCACCTTTTTAATACTCCTCTACAGGAAAATCCGGAGCAACCTACAAGAACTTGTTTCTATTTGTTCTCTATTAGACGCAGAGGAATATCACCTTCTCGTCCAGGCAGGGGACAATGTTGGATATAACACAGCCTTGTTTATTCAAGAGTGTCACAAAAGGGGTATCCCCTCGATAATAATGCCGGCATGGATGGCTGGCCCTTTAGAGGCTTTTGAAGCGTTTCAAAATCATCCTTCCAATAGTCTTCGAAAAATATCAAACCGTATCGCTGGAGTTTTCTTTCCTGATTTTTTATATGAGCGCAAGGGGCATCGGATAATTCGTTGGCACGCCTCCGATATTTTTACCATGAAAATATTTAGAGTATCACCGCCAAAGCCATGGGTGCTTAACAGTGGATTTGCAGATGTCATTATCGCAGAAAGTACTGCTGTATATGACTATATGATACGAGAGGGGATTAAACCGGATCAGATTGAATTGATGGGTTCGATATCAAATGATATACTCAGCAAAACGCTGCATAATGCCCCGGAGAAAAAAGGCCATCTTTGTACTGACTTGGGGATTAATAAAAACAAACCAATAATTCTAACCGCACTTCCACCGGATCAATTTTATGGGTATGGACGTCCCCAATGTGAATTCAAAAATTATGCTTCTTTCGTTGAAGCTTGGTTTGCTCCCCTTGTAAAGTGTATCACACACAACATTGTTGTTTCTTTGCATCCATCAGAATCATTCGAGAAAATGAAATATATCGAGCAGTGGGGGTGTAAGATATCCAGAGACAGAATTATTAACCTTATTCCGCTCTGCGATATTTTTGTGGCTAGCATTTCCGCGACTATTCAATGGGCGATTGCTTGTGCTAAGCCTGTTGTTAATTATGATGCTTACAAATTTGAATTCACCGATTATGCGCAGGCGAAAGGTGTTCTTTATACAGAAGATTTTCGTGTCTATGAAGCGTTCATTGATCGACTAACTAAAGATCTGAATTTTTTTGAAGCGACTCGTACTTTACAGGCAAGGGATTCTGGTAATTGGGGGCTGTTGGATGGTAAGGGTGAAAACCGAATTATTGAACTTTTTAAAAGGCTGATAAGGATTGGGGATAAAATGGAATACGAAAGTCAAAAATAGCACACTAACACCCATGAAAGATCAGGAAAAATGGAGTGAAATTTATTATTAGTCTTATCTCCAATTTAAAAAAAACCAAATTCGGGGAAGTGCTTTTTCACTCTCGAAATTACCTCATCGGGTCAGTTGGAACAAAGGCAATCAGTTTTGTTTCGATTCCGATATTGACAAGAATTTTGACGGCTGCTGATTATGGGACAATCAATGTATTCAGTAGTTACACGAGCATTTTGTCTACGGTGCTTACGTTAAATTGCTATGTTGCAGTAGGCCGATATTGGTATGAAAAGCAAACAGATTTTAAAAAATTGTTTGGAACCTCTATTGTTTTTGTTTCAGCCCTGCTTTTGTGTTCGTTTTTCGGGTTTCTTTTTTTTAAAGAAAATCTTGCCCGGTGGTTAGCTCTACCTCCAGGTATTGTCCTTTTTATAGTACCGCTTGTTTATTTTTTCGTATTTGGTTCGTGGTATGAGCAGGTTCTTGTTCCGCAAAAACAGAGTGGTAAAATAGCGACGCGGAACGTAGCGCTTGCCATATGCACCTTGCTCATGACCATCGTATTGGTTGTCTTCATTTTTAAAAAGGATAAATACGTTGGTGCAATAACGGCAAACCTGATTGTTGGAATGATTTTTTTTGCATATTATCTGGTTCAACTCAAGCCATATTACCAATTTTCTTTTCGCATTAAAGACCTTCAGTACATATTGCGCTATTCACTTCCCCTGCTACCCTACTCTCTCAGCGGACTTATCCTGCTGCAAGTTGGAAGACTGATGGTAAACAACAAATACGGCGCCACTGATGCCGGTCTTTTTAGTCTTGCCAACAATATAAGCATGGTGCATACTTTTGTTGTGTCATCCCTGTATCAGGCATGGATGCCGGATTATTTCGCCTATATGGGAAATGGTAATCGCAAGGATTTAACGCAAGCTTATACAAGGATATTCAACATAATTCTTTTAACCGGGTTGGCTCTTATTCTTTTTGGGAAAGAGCTGGGGGCACTATTTTCCGGAAAGCAATTTCATTCAGGCCTTCAATTAATCCCCATTTTTATTATTGGTCTAATTTTCAATGCTGCGTTTTCGATATATGCCTGGGATATTCAATTCGTTAAAAAAAACATCTATCTTTCGGTGGTAGTTCTTTTAGCCGGATTATTGAATATTGGCTTAAATATGGCTTTTATGCCTCATTGGGGATATGTTTCTGCAGCATATACCTCTACGGCCTCGTATTTATTCCTGGTAATTACTACATGGTTAACAACCAGGTTTATTCTTAAGGCAAGTTCCGTATCATTCTTATTGATTACAAAGTTGTTTATCATGTTTTTACCTTTTGCTGCAGCACCGTTTTTAATTCAGGGGTTAACAGGAAACGGTGTACTCTGTTATATCTTCAAGTTTATTTGTCTTTCAGCATTTCTATTTATTGCATTTAGAAAAGAAATAAAAAGTCTTCGATTTATGCACATTTCACCCAGCAGTAATCCTTGAACGTCATATAACTTTTTCTAATTACCATAAATTTTTTGACTTGACAATACAGTATTGAGGAAAAACAATGATACAAAATTGGCAACAACGTTGGCAAACAGCTCTTCAACAGCAGCATGGGATAATTTTCGACTATAATAGGAAAACAATAAAAGATCAATATGCTCAATATGTAAAGTGCCCTGTCTGTGCAAATGACGGGGGACACACAGTATTGATGTTTGAAAAGGACATGTTTAAATATTATCGATGCAAGAAGTGCTCACTGGTATTCATGAATCCCCGGTTAAATAACGTTGCTACGTCCGCATTTTATAATAGTAATGTAAACGAAATCTATAATGAGATAAAATTCGATGCTGTAACCGAAAGTACAATGAGAGATAACTGTATTAACGTTGAGAATTTAAAAATACTGGAATTAGTTAAAAATTCACAAAACAAAGGAGATCTGCTGGAAATTGGATGCGCAAAAGGCTACTTTCTAAAACATGCAAAAGATGCTGGTTATAAGGTTTGGGGGATAGAATTAAACAAAAAGAATTGTGCCGTTGCAAAAGAAATGCTGGGAGACACGATTTTAGATATAGACCTTAATTCTGTGCACTTTAATAATGGTATGTTTGATGTTGTTTACATGCGAGACGTTATTGAACACCTTCCGGACCCGACAAATTTATTCCTCGAACTCAACCGAATAATGAAGCCAAATGCCATACTTTTTATTGATACCCACAATATAGATGGTCTGATTAATTCAATTGTGAGAGAAAAGCATGTTGTTGTTTTTGGTTTTGAACACCCAACACATTGGTCGCCATCATCCTTAAAAGCGCTTTTTTCAAAAACGGGGTTTGAATGTAAAACGGTAAAATTCAAATCCCAGGATTGTACCTTGTATGATATTTTTTCATACTTTATCACCCCGACCTTCACAACCATTTTATCTAAAAAGCAAAACGGTGTCGTTCAATTCGTATTAAAATTACTTCGGAAACCATTTGCCTTACCACCCATCAGCGCGATCGATAAAACAGTTACACCCCTGATTCCGCAGATTTTAAAACGGGGGAGCACAATGAAAGTGTTTGGGGTCAAGCTCAATAAATAGCTGTTTTATTAAATTATTGATTCAGAAAGTTTAATGATCATGCCAACGGCAATTATTACCGGAATTTCTGGACAAGACGGTTCCTATTTGGCGGAATTGCTAATAAGTAAAGGATACCGCGTTGTCGGTTTGGTTCCCTTTTCCGAGCTTGGTCAAATTAATTATATTGATCATATCAAAGACCGGCTGATACTAGTAGACAATAACCTGCTTGACCAAAACGTCTTAAACGAGATTGTTAAAGAATATTCCCCCGATGAAATTTACAATCTCGCAGCACAATCATTTGAACCTGCATGTTGGGAGCGCCCTGTTGAGATTGGCAATTTTATGGCGCAAGGGGTAACCCGAATCCTGGAAGCCATACACAAAGTAAAACCCGCAGTACGTTTTTTTCAGGCTTCAAGCAGTGAAATGTTTGGTGAACCGTCGGAGATTCCCCAAACGGAAAACACACCGTTGCATCCTTTAGGTCTTTATGGTTTTTCAAAAACATTTGCTCATTGGATGGTTGGTGCATACCGTCAAAAGTATGGTATTTTTGCCTGTTCAGGAATTTTATATAACCATGAGAGTCCGCGAAGACGCGAGGAATTCGTCACACGAAAAATTACCTCTGCTGCAGTTCGAATTAAATTCGGTTTAGCACATGAGCTACGTCTTGGAAATCTAGATGCCTGCAGGGATTGGGGGTTTGCCGGGGATTATGTCAGGGCAATGTGGCTCACGCTTCAACAGTCCAAACCGGATGATTATATTATTGCAACGGGTCAAAAACATACCGTACGGGAATTCTGTGATGCAGCCTTTAAATATTTAGGATTAAACTATGAAGACTACGTTGTTCAAGATCCGCAGTTCATGCGATCGGGTAATAGGATGCTTGTTGGGAACCCGGAAAAGGCCCATAAAATTATGAATTGGAAAACGACCTTATCATTTGTAGAATTGGTCCAACTAATGGTAGAGTATGATATTAACCATATACAAAAATAATCATGCATACTATTTTTTTGAATAATCAATAATTAACAGGGAGTATGAACGACTATGAAAACCAGAACATCTTGCCGTGTTTGTGATGGGGCTTTGGATACTATCCTTTCGTTGGGAGACCAATATGTTTCAAATTATATCAACCCCGGAGAAAGTGATGGTACTAAAGCTCCGTTAGAATTGGTACTCTGCCGTCGATGCCGGCTCGTACAGTTACGGCACACTGTTCCTGCTGATACTATGTACCGCAATTATTGGTATCGGTCTGGAACAAATAAAACCATGAAAGATGCATTAGCCGATATTGCCAATAAGGCTGAAGTCCTGATTCATTTACACCCAAACGATACCGTTTTGGACATAGGTTGTAATGATGGAACGCTGATAAGTTCCTATAAAACCGGCGGAATTTTTAAAATTGGATTTGATCCTGCACAAAACATGGCACAGTATTCTAAAAAAGTTGCCAATAAAGTTATTGTTGATTTTTTCAACTCTGAAACATTTTTTCGAGATCAGGAATTAAAAGAGAGGCGGCCCAAAGTGGTCACCAGTATCGCAATGTTCTATGATTTAGAAGATCCCAAAAAATTTGTTTCGGATATTAAATCGGTTTTGCACCCTGATGGCCTTTGGATTGTACAAATGAGCTATTTGCCCCTGATGCTTAAACAAAACGAATTTGGAAATATTTGTCACGAACATTTGGAATATTATAGCCTTCAGTCTATTGAGTATTTATTAAATCTTTATGACTTTGAAATTATTGATGCTGAGCTTAATGATATAAACGGTGGCAGTATCAGAATATATATCCGCAATAGGGCCGGAAACAGAGAAGGTTTTGGCGATCAAACATATCGCGAGCTTGCCGCCGGTCGTGTGCAGACACTGCGGGAAGTGGAAATGAAATTAGGGCTACAGGATACTCATGCGTATAAGGAATTTGCATTATGGGGAGAACGTATTAAGCGGGACGTTCATGATTTTATTAGGGAGCAGGTATCAAAAGGGAAAAAGGTGTTTGTTTATGGTGCCTCAACAAAAGGAAATACGATTCTTCAATATTTCGATCTTGACAAAACACTCATTACTGCCGCCGCCGAACGAAACCCGGATAAATGGGGGAAAGTAACCGTAGGGACACATATTCCCATAATTTCAGAGGAAGAGGCACGGGCTGCGAAACCAGACTATTTTCTTGTCTTACCGTGGCATTTTTTTGAGGAATTTAAACGCAGGGAAATGGATTTTTTAAAAGCCGGAGGAAGGTTTATTATGCCGGCTCCGTATTTTGCAATTATTTGAAAAAATGTCGTGTCTTTGTTTTGTTCAATACCATTAAATAAAATATTGTAAGGAGCGGCCGATGGTGGATAGAAATTCTATTTTTCGGGAATATTACACAGAAACCCCAAGTAAAGATAAGTATATTGAAAATCAAGCTGATGCGGTGGATGTAATTATACCCATAGTTCATACCAACGAATTGTGGGAGGCAAATTTACGTTCCTTTTATCGAGAAATACCGATCAATCGGCTTCTTATTGGGGACGGAGGGTGTATTGATGATTCTGTTAATATTGCGAAAAATTTTCCGCGGGTAATTATTTTTGACCATAAGGGTTATAAAACGCTTGGTTTTAGCATAAAAAAATTGATTGAAGAGGTTGAAACCGATTGGTTTATCTACCCGCATTCCGATGCATATTTGCCCAAAGGCTGGTTTGATGTAATGAAAAAATATATGGGAACCTATGACTGGTATGGTTGTCCGATGCAACAAACTATAATGGTAGAAGACCCGCTCGATTATGGAGAACGGCCATGGGCTGGTGCACAGATGGGAAGAAAAAAAGCTTTTGAAAAGGGGATGGATAAAATTGATGATGATTATATTTACCGGCAGGAAGACTTCGTTTGGAGGGATATAATACAAAAAGGCGGATTTAAAGAAGGCTTTGTTGACGAAACATTGCATTATCACCAAGTAATGCATAAACCAACTCCTTGGCATCGCAAAGTAAAAGAAATAAAAATATCAGTTGAATTAAGTCAAGAAGAAGAAGCGCGCACGTGGAATATGCAGGTTAAGGGAATTATTAAATATCTTCAACCCAATTCTCTCTGGCTTATCAATACATTGGAAATGGGGATCATTCGATTGATTGAATTGAAGCAACTGAACTGGGCGGATTTTAAAAATTGGGTTAAAACGACGAATATAGTCTGGTTACCGTATATTTCCAAACGCCGATTTATCAAGAAAAAGGTAATTTCTTTCATTAAATACGTCTTTCGTATGTTCATTAAATAAATGTTTTAATTTTAAAAAGTTCGAAAGGGTTATCCATGAAAATTGCCATAATAGGATCTGGTCGTATGGGACGACGACATATTCAGGTAGCACGACAAGCAGGTTTGGAAGTGGTGGGGATTTGTGATGCTAGCGAAGAAGCGTTGGCGTTAGCTGTTAAGGAACAGCAGGTAAAGCCAGAACAAACATTTTTTGATGCTAATAAGCTGTTTGAACAAACACACCCGGACTGTGTTATTGTTGCAACGACGGCGCCGAGTCATTGCGAGTACACTCGCAGGGCAATTGAGCATGGAGCAAAATTCATTCTTTGTGAAAAGCCAATGGCTGTTTCGCTGCAAGAATGCGATCAGATGATTTCTGTTTGCAAAAAGGCCGGTGCCCGCCTGGCCATCAATCACCAGATGCGTTTCATGGACCAATATATCGAACCCAAAAGGCTTATCAATTCGGCCGCATTTGGCGGACTCTCAAGTGTTACCGCCATAGCGGGCAATTTCGGGATGGCGATGAACGGTACTCATTATTTCGAAATGTTCAGGTTTTTAACCGATGAGGTTCCCCTGAATGCCTCGGCGTGGTTTTCCTCCTCAACCGTGCCGAATCCGCGTGGAGCGCAGTTTGAAGATCGGGCCGGTGCTGTTCGCCTGGCTACCGAATCGGGGAAAAGTTTTTATCTCGAAGCAAATAATAACCAAGGGCATGGACTTCATATTATTTATGCTGGCAGGAACGGCCAGATCTTTATCGATGAATTGACGGGATTGATGCGCTGGGTTGTAAGGGAAGAACAGTATCGTTCTCTTCCGACAACACGCTATGGCATGCCATGCATCGAAGAATCAAAGAAAATTCCCCCTGCGGATGCTGTGGCTCCGTCCAAATCGGTATTGCAGGCATTGATCGAGAATCGGAATTTTCCGACCGCAGAAGACGGGCGGACAGCAGTTGCAAGTCTCGTTGCAGCCTATGTTTCAAATGAGCAAAACCATGTAGCTGTTTCCATTGACGACAAGCTCCCTCTTGACAGAGTGTTTCCCTGGGCTTAATCCTAAAAGGATTCCTGCGGTCGTCATGTAGTTATCTAAAGCGCCAATGGATTGCCAGCAATATTCTTAATCAATAATCAGGAGATCTTTATGAACGGCAAAAACGATTTGTGCAAAGTCGCCATAATCGGCGCGGGCTACACGGCGCGCGAGCACATTCGCGCATTCGCTGACGTACCGGGAGTAAAGCTCGCAGGGATACACAGCCGAACACGAGGTAAAGCGGAAACACTGGCGAAGGAATACTCCATTCCGCTTGTGTGCGATTCTGTGGATGAGCTATACGAAAAGACAAAGGCTGATCTTGTTGTGGTGACTGTTGTCGAGATGTCAATGAGGCCGGTTTGCGAAGTTTGTTTCCAATATCCCTGGGCATCGCTTCTGGAAAAACCTGCCGGATATACAATTCCCGACGCGGAGGCGATCTTCGCAGTGGCGCAGAAAAACAAGAGTAATGTATTCGTCGCACTTAACAGGCGATTCTTTTCAAGTACTCGTTCTGTCCTTACAGATTGTGCGAAGCTTGACGGGCCGCGATTCATCAAAGTGCAAGATCAGCAGGATCAGGTTTTAGCGCTTTCGACAGGCCAGCCAAAAGCTGTTGTTGACAACTGGATGTTTGCAAATTCCATTCATCTTATCGATTACTTTTGTATGTTCGGCCGCGGCAAAATAGAACTCGTAGAGCCTGTTGTTCCCTGGAATCCTGTGCGGCCTGGCATAGTGATCGGCAAGATTCTTTTCGACAGTGGCGATGTTGGCATATATGAAGGAGTTTGGGACGGTCCTGCACCGTGGGCAGTTGCCATTTCCACCCATTCCAGACGCTGGGAAATGCGCCCGTTGGAACAGGCTGTTTATCAGAAACGCGGGGAACGTGCTCTTATATCTGCTGAACTACATCAATGGGACAAACTGTTTAAGCCCGGGTTTCGTTTACAGGCGGGAAACGCTGTCGCGGCTGCCCTCGGCCGGCCATCGGATTCGGTTTCCATTGATGAAGCCATGCAAACGATGCGGCTTATTCAAAAAATATTCTCTATAGAAAATTAGTTTGTCAGATATTCACAACTGATCGATGGCATTGTATACTTGCGGGTGGGAAATGTTTTTAATTTACTTGAGAGGTTTAATCTGTGCTTAACAAAATCAGGAATAGTAGCAAGCCGATTTTCGAAACGCTTGGTGCGATTCCTAGTGTAATAAATAATCACTGGCAAGCTGACCCTTTAAAGCCTGTTGATAATGATAACAATTTAGAATGTGTCATCTTGGCAAATGGACCATCACTTCGAGAAAGCCTCCTCGCCGATACATCTTTTATTCGCAACAAGCCAATTTTTTGCATGAACGATTTTGTTACAACGAAACATTATTTAGAATTAAAACCTCATTATTTCATTTTAATAGATTCAACATATTGGGATGAAGAAAATGAAGTAGCAATGACCCTGCAAGAAAAAAGAATATCTATGCACAAGGCGCTTTTAGAAAAAACAACATGGCCAATTATTCTTTTTGCACCAGGCCATTCAAGACAGAAAAAAGTTTTACACAATCTTTCCCTACAAAATCAGAATATTACAATATGCTATTTTAATTCCCATCCTGTAAGCCGTGGCTATAAATGGTTTCGCCATTTTGTTTATAGAAATAATTTAGGTATGCCAAGCGCTGAAAATACGCTGATTGCAGAAATATTTATAGCATTAAATCTTGGTTTCAAAAACATTTACATTTTTGGAGCCGATCATTCCTGGCATGAGACAATGACGGTAACCGATTCAAATGTACTATGCATGAAACAGGGCTACCATTTTTTTGATGAAGAAAAAACAAATCTGTTTCCTATCTATAGCGACATACGCACGGGCGCCCCAGAAAAAATTCATAGGTTCCTCAAGTCGCTTTCATTAACATTTGAAGGGTATATTCTCCTCGAGGAGTATGCTGGGTCGTTAGGCCGAAAGATATTTAACGCGAGCAAGAAGAGCTACATAGATGCATTTGAAAGATACAGAATTTCTTAAAGCTATTCATTTATGAATTCCAATATACGAATTAAATTAAACCCTAATTTATTGCCAATATGGTTTTTTTCTCTCCTCATTTTCTTATATAACTTCCAAAATTTCTTAAACTTCATTTCCCCCATTTCTTTCAAATGGATTTCGGTAGTTTTTTTTATATATGCTACGAGCATTCTTTTCGCCTTGTTCTATTACAAAGTTAAGGCTACAAGATTTGATTGGTTTTATTTTTCTTTCATGGTATTCTTCTGCTATTCTACGGTATTAGTCATAGCGGATCTATCAAATGGCAATTTTGTTAATTATTTTAGCACGACACTTCCTTTTGTCATGTACCTTTTCATAAAGAATATCTACTATGAAGAAAAACTGGAATCGCTTTTTAATCTCAATTACTTTTTTCTGTCAATTGTTGTCTTTTATGGAATATACGAATATTTTTATGCACAAGATTTTCTTCGGCAATTTTGTGTCCAAATAAGCGGACGCACCGAAGAACTTAATTTTCCATATAATTTTTTTTATCGCAGCGTTTCGTTCGTAATGAATTATGTTCATTTCAGCGAATATGGGTTATTGTGCTGTTTTATAGCGTTTGTTAATTTTTATTTCAAGCCATCCTTGAAGAGATTGCTTTTGTTTATTTTAAGCATCCTGGGTTTAATTAGCAGCGTAGGTTTTTCGGCAATAGCAATTTTATGCAGTTTTACAGTGACGTATGCGATTATTTTTGGAAAATTACGGCAAAAAATAGGGACGGTGTTTTTTCTGATAGTTCTATCTTTTCTGTTTGTTTATCTATACAATAATTATAAAGACACCATTGGCCTTTTTCAAAGGATAAATCAAGCCCTCGTGAATAAAGAAACCGGTCATACATTCATAACGCTCAGTAATTACTTGTCCAACTTTAAATTCTTTGGAAACGGCAGCTTTTTTATGGAATGGGAGAATGAGTATTTTGATGCCTGGCAGAGATTCGGAGTGCCGATGGGAATGCTCTACCTCTGTCTGGCATTTTCCATATATTATAAAATATTAAAAATTACGGTTCTTTTTAAAGAAATGAGAGTTTTTAGTTTGCCGCTCTTGTTTTATTGCCTTGCTTTAATTTTAATCGGTTTTGCACACCACACTATCGACCAGGTAAATCAGAACATTTTGGTTTTTGCATTTATTGCCATGATAGAGAACCGATATAAAATTCAATTAAACAAAACGAAACCATTATTGCCCCTAAGCGAAATACTAATAGACACACCCCTGATAAAAGATAACAGTATTGGATTTGCAAAAGGATAGGAAATGTGCAAAAAGGTATTTCGAAGAGAAATAATGCACAAATTGATCGCGAAGAGGATCGATTGGTAGTTCCTATTTTCAAAATCGCAAAATCCTTGATGATATCGATGTAACTTGGAATGTCAGGGAATGCCCCAATAAAGTGAGATGAATATGATAGCAATGAATGATTTTAAAGCAGAGCCGGAAGCGCTGATACAAAAAGAGCTTCAAGCAGTCGAAAGAGTAATTCGATCAGGATGGTATATTCTTGGAAACGAAGTCAAAGAATTCGAGATATCTTTTTCCAATCTCTGCAGGTCAAAATATACTATCGGTGTAGGTAATGGCATGGATGCTATCGAGATCGGTCTTCGTTCCATAGGGATTGCTAAAGGAGACGAAGTAATAACAACGCCCATGACAGCCTTTGCTACTGTTTTAGCCATCATGAGGGCCGGCGCGACCCCGGTTTTAGCTGATATAGATCCGTCAACCGGCCTTTTGTGTCGGGAGAGCGTCATGAGGTGCCTTAGTCCGCGAACAAAAGCTGTTCTTCTGGTTCATCTCTATGGTCAAATTCGTGAAATGAAAAAATGGCATTCCTTATGTGATGATGCAAAGATCCTGCTTCTTGAAGATTGTGCTCAGTCTCATAATGCGGAATGCGACGGGAAAAAAGGAGGGGCGCACGGTGAATGGGGAGCTTACAGCTTTTATCCTACCAAAAACCTTGGGACCATTGGCGATGGTGGCGCATTAGTAACAAATTCCGAGGAAATTGCAGTTAAGGCGCGAATATTAAGAAACTATGGTCAGAATAAACGATATCACCATCCGGAATATGGCTTAAACAGCAGACTTGATGAATTACACGCGGCTCTGCTGCGAGAAAGAATAATATGGCTTCAGGAGTATACGCAGAGACGACAAAACATTGCAAAAATCTACTATCAGGGAATATACAATCCCTTGATTCGCCTCTTGTGCGCTCCGCTCAAAAAGGAAAATCACGTTTATCACCTTTTCGTTATTGCATGTAAAGAAAGGGACCGGCTGTCTGCATTTCTTAAAGAAAAAGGCATTGAAAGCTTGATCCATTACCCTGTTCCCGTGCACTTTCAACCGCCCTGCCACAACATAGCACGAGATCCTCAAGGTTTAAACCGCGTTGAAACGTATGCGGCAGAGTGCTTATCGATTCCCTGCCATTCTCAAATGAAAGACGATGATGCGTTCCGGATCGTTGAGGCAATTAACGAGTTCAAATAAAGGAGTTGAGCATTTCGTTACTCTTTTTGGCAATACCTTTTTACCGATCGGAATGACGCTCCATGAGTTCATGGTGCAATGGGCGTAACTGTTCGTTTTTAGGATCAATTTGCGTTGATATAGAACGTTTACGACAGTAATGTATATATAGTATGCAATGTTTACCTTGGATATTTTAACGAAATAGCCTAAAACAACTTATGTCAAAATCTCTATTGTTCAATCATCCTTTCCGTTTATTTTACTATCGGATCTTCGTGCCCTTTCTTGTGCGCCAAAAGGGGGTTCGTTTGGGTAATGAAGTTAAATTCTATGGCATGCCGATTATTTCGAAGGCGGCGCACAGTATGATCGAAATCAGTGAAAAAACCATAATTTGCTCAAAATCCGAGTTCACTGCGCTCGGAGTAAACCATCCTACCGTCATGAGGACTTTACTGCCAAACGCTTCGATCAAAATCGGCAGAGACTGTGGCATCAGTGGACTGACCGTTTGTGCCGCCAAGTCTGTGGAAATAGGTGATGAATGTTTGATCGGCGCCAACGTTACTATCGCTGATACTGATTTTCATCCTATAGCAAGCCGCAATCGTCGGCACTCCGATAATGAAAACAATATTGGCGTTGAACCTGTTGTCATTGGCAAAAATATATTTATTGGCACCGGATCATTTATCCTCAAAGGTGTTCACATAGGGAATAATTCAGTTATTGGAGCAATGTCGGTTGTCATATCAGATGTCTCTCCCGATTCAATCTATGCCGGAAATCCGGCCAGATTCATTAAAAAGATAGAACAGGTTTTATGAATTTATTTGTTGTAATTCCTGTTTATAACCGCATTTCATTTACACGCGCATGCTTGGATTACCTAAGAGCCCAGACTTATCGTGAGTTTAAAACGGTTGTCGTGGACGATGGCTCGACAGATGGAACAGGAGAGATGTTGGACCGCCAATATCCTGAAGTGAATGTTATCAAGGGTGACGGTAACTGGTGGTGGTCGACATCAGTAAATACAGGTATCCAACAGGCGATTGACATGGATGTGCAGTATGTGTTAACTCTGAATAACGATGTGGTGATAGAACCGACCTACCTTGAGAATTTGATGGTAGCCGCCAAAAACAACCGTGGTTCAATTCTTGGATCCACTGCAATAGATGTCAATAATAAATCGGTTATTTCATACTGCGGTCAAAAGGCAGATTGGCTTTTTGCGAAATTGATATTAAATAACCCTCATGAGTTGTCACCGCATGAGGAAGTGCAAGCGTCGGATTTTTTGCCCGGTCGCGGGTTGCTGATACCTCGAGAAGTATTTATGAAGATTGGATTGTTTGATGCGCTTCGGTTCCCTCAAGGTGCTGCCGACTATGATTTCGTTTGGAATGCAAAGAAAGCTGGTTTTCCTGCATTTTGCTGCTTGACCGCGAAGCTATATTCATACGAGAATGAAACAGCATCTGCAAAGTTCAAAAAGAGGAAAACTTTCCGGAATTTTATGTTGTATCTCTTTTCAAAAAGATCGAACACAAATATTATTTATCGTATCAGGTTTGGATTGAAGAATTGCCCAAAGAAATCAATCTTATTATATCTGTTCTGTGATTTGTCTCGATTAATAGTAAGCTATATGAAAAAATAAATTACTGCTTTGTTGGCAAGGGGGGCATTCGATTGTCCGTTGTTTCAATTTGGCTTCGCAATAAACTTTGTCTCAGAATTGCATGCGAAAGGAAAACCAATGAAAAAAGAAGTATTTAGCGAATTTTTTAAGGGGAAAAGGGTTCTTATTACTGGCGGTTTAGGTTTTATAGGTTCGAATCTCTGTCGAAGATTGGTCGAGCTGGGTGCAAAAGTGACTCTTATTGATAGTCTTATCCCGGAATATGGTGGTAATCTTTTTAATATAGAAGATATTAAAGATCGCGTTACGCTTAACATCTCGGATGTTCGAGATGAACACAGCATGAAATATTTGGTCCAAGGAATGGACTATTTATTTAATTTAGCCGGCCAAACGAGCCATATGGATTCTATTCAGAATCCTATAACGGATCTTGAAATTAATGCGAAATCGCAATTGTTTATTCTTGAATCCTGTAGAAAATATAATTCGAGAATAAAAATTGTTTTTGCTAGCACGCGACAAATATATGGTAAGCCCGACTATTTGCCGGTAAACGAGAAACATGTATTAAATCCGGTGGATATAAACGGTATCAACAAGTTGGCTGGAGAATGGTATCATTTACTGTATAATAAAGTACATGGGATAAAAACGTCTGTTTTGCGCCTGACAAACACTATAGGACCAGGAATGCGAATTAAGGATGCAAGACAAACGTTTGTCGGAATATGGATTAAAAACATTATTGAGGGGAAGCCATTTGAAGTATGGGGCGGTGAACAACTTCGCGACTTTACCTATGTTGATGATGCCGTTGATGCTTTTCTTCTTGCAGCAGCTCATAAGGATGCCGAGCAAAAGATTTTCAATTTAGGGGGAGACTGCATCATAAGCCTGAAGGATCTGGCGGAATTGATAGTCTCGATCCATGGTTCTGGTTCATATAAAATCATGACATATCCGGATGACAGGAAGAGGATCGATATTGGGGATTTTTATGCGGATTATTCCTTGATAAAAACTATGCTCGGTTGGGAAACGAAAACCCCATTAAAGGACGCCATAAAAAGCATCATTGATTATTATCAAAAGAATTTAAAACAGTACATTTAAATGAAAGTGAAAGAGCGAAAGATCAGTCATATCGCGGGTGATAATTCGTGATTGGATGAATATTATGTTGAAACTTTAATAGTTAAACTTAAACACCTTGACGGAAGCATAGAAAAAAAAGAATGATAGTCGGTGCATATACCGCTTCATTAGTAAATTGCGCCATCCCAGCCTTCGCACCATAATCAATAATTTCGATGAAATCTCCAATAGCATTATTTACCTATAATCGAAGCACGCTTTTGAAAAAAACTATAGAAAGTCTGCAGCGAAACTTTTATGCCGCAGAAAGCGACCTTATAATATTTTCGGATGGCCCTAAAATGGAGGAGGATATTCCCCGCGTTAGAGATGTTCGGAAATATCTAAAAACTGTTAAAGGGTTTAAAACTATTTCCATTATTAAACAGGAAACTAATGTTGGCCTTTCCAAATCCATTGTAGGCGGAATCCACAAACTTTTAACGACACATGACAGCATAATAGTGCTTGAAGACGATCTGACTACGTCTCCCTACTTCTTAGAGTTTATGAACGAGGCTCTTGAACGGTATAGAGATGAGGATAAAGTAATCAGCATTCATGGGTATATATATCCGGTTCAATGTTCCCTGCCCGAAACTTTTTTTATTAAAGGTGCGGACTGCTGGGGTTGGGCAACGTGGGGTCGCGCCTGGAAGCTTTTTGAACCTGACGAGCAAAAATTATTAAAAGAATTAGAAGACAAAGGGCTTTGCCGTGAATTCGATTTCAATGGCAAATACCCCTATGTTCAAATGCTTAAAGATTGTATTTCCGGAAGAAACAATTCCTGGGCGATCAAATGGTATGCTTCTGCCTTTTTACAGGAAAAACTCACATTATATCCAGGGACATCATTAGTCCGGAATATTGGCCAAGATGGCACCGGAACTCATAGCAGGAAAACACAAGTTTTCGATTGCTTTGTTTCAGAAAATAAAATTGCTGTTAATAAAATTGATATTATCCAAAATGAAAAAGCTCGAAAAAGCTTTGAAAAATATTTCGATGCCATAAATCCTTGGTATAAAAGGGCGGCGAGAAAATTTATTCAAAGGATAAGGAACCATTGAAAGATATAATAAAAAAATGCATACCGATTTCAATATTAAATCTCCTGAAAAGAGTATCGATTTTCAAATGTATGTATTGGTATGGAGATTTTAAAACATGGCAAGATGCGATCAAGAAGTCAAAGGGATACAATAGTCCGAAAGTTATCAACAAGGTAAAGGAAGCGCTGTTACAGGTTAAAAGCGGAAGTGCTGTCTATGAAAGAGATTCTGTGCTGTTTAATGCTATACAATATTCTTGGCCTCTTTTATCAGGATTGCTGTGGACCGCGATGCAGAAAGTCGAACCGCTGAACGTGGTCGATTTCGGCGGGTCTTTAGGGAGCACGTATTTCCAGAATAAAAAATTTCTAGAGGGGAAGATTGGTACATGGAATATCGTTGAACAACCACAATTCGTAGAGTGCGGAAACGCCTTTTTCAAAGACGAAGTACTAAAATTCCATTGTTCAATCAAAGAGTGCTATTCCGTTTCAAAGCCATCGGCTCTGCTGTTTTGCAGTGTATTGTCATATATCGAAAAACCTTATAAACTCATTTCGGAATGCTTGAAATATGATTTTGATACGATAATTATCGACAGGACCCTGTTCTCGCCCACTGGCAGAACGAGGCTCTGTGTCCAGGTAGTATCACCAAAAATATACGAAGCCAGTTACCCGTGCTGGGTTTTTAACGAAAAAGAATTCGTTGAAGCGTTTCAAAATAAATATTGTCTCATAGAAGGTTTCGATATACCAGCTTATTCCGCTACTGTACCCTCTTATTATAAAGGCTTTATTTTTAAGAAGAAATAAATAGTTGCTATCCATTAAATAAAGGTACAAAATAGAAATAAAAAAGATGGATGTTATTATCATTCAGCGGATTTTCCCCAAATATCGCAAAGACGTTTTTGACGAGCTTCACAATAAAATTGATTTTGTTTTGTTACATTCAAAAAACAATACTGCTATTAAGCAAGTAAAAGCTGATTATGCAAAACAAATCAGCAGCATTCAATATTCCACCAAGGAAACGCATTGTTTTTTGAATGCCTTTAATTACATTTTGAAGAATAGACCCAAAGTAATCATCCATGAATTTTCAATGGGAATACTGTCGTTAATTCCCACATATTATTTATCTTCGTTTTTGGGAATAAAATTTATACTCTGGGGGCATGGATATGACAGAATAAAGGGTTTTTGCCCCCAAAGATCGTTATTGGATAAAATAAGACTATTACTTTTAAAAAAGGCGGATGCTGTTATTCTATATGGAAAGGAAGCCAAAGTACTAATTTCAGAGTATATATTAAGCGAAAAGCTTTTTGTTGCCTATAATTGTTTAAATACAGCAAAACTAAATGCCATAAGAGACAGGCTTGAATGTGAAGGGCTCGAGAATGTTAAAAAAAGAATTGGATTCACCCATGAATATAACCTCATATTTATTGGAAGAATATTAGAATCTAAGCAACCTCAAAAACTTATCGATGTTTACAAACATTTAAAAAGCAATAACGATATTTCATTATGTATTCATTTTGTGGGAAACGGAGATTGCTTATCTGAATTAAAGGAAACAGTAAAAACCAATAGCCTTGAAAAAGATATAATATTTCACGGTGATATTTATGACGAAACAGCAAGTGGAGAATTGCTATATTGCTCAAATCTCATGGTTATGCCTGGTTATGTAGGACTTGCGGTAAACCATGCTTTAAATTTTGACTGCCCGGTAGTTACTTGGCAAAAAGGAATAAACGGTCCTTTTCATTCCCCGGAAATAGAATATTTGATTGATCAAGAAACGGGCTATTTTGTACAAGAGCAAACGATTGAAGCCATGTCCCTCATCGTGAGCAATTACTTGTTCAGAAAAGATATTCAGTTGAAAATGAAAAAAAATATCAGAAAAATAATCGAGACAACCCTTTCAATCAATAATTTCATTACAGGATTTAAAGACGCCATTGAGCATGTACTAGAAAACAACAGGAGATGCTTGACATAGTGACACAAGATCAATCAAAGAAAAAGATTCTATTCATTATCCAATTGCCTCCGCCGGTGCATGGGGCAAGCATTATGAATAGCTATGTTATGGCCAGCACGTTAATTAAAAGCAACTTTTTTGTTGATGCAATCAACCTTCGTTTTTCTAATTCCATAAAAGAAATTTCCAAAATATCATTAATAAAAATTATTAAATCATTTTATTACGGGTTCATGATTGTAAAAAAGGTTCTAATTTATAAGCCGGATTTAGTTTATTTTACCGTTTCTCCCACGGGTAATGGCTTTTACAGAGATATTTGTTACGTGTTAATATTAAAGCTGTTAAAGAGAAAGCTCCTTTTTCATTTGCACGGGAAAGGCATTAAATATGATGTAAGAAAAAGCGCATATAAATCTATTTTATATAAAATTTATTTTAAAAACACACATGTAATATGTCTGTCAAAGCGTCATACAGATGATATTTCAGAAGTTTGCGCCGCTATTCCTTTCATTGTCCCTAATGGGATTAAATTGAATCCGATCAATGCTGGCAGCGGTAATCGGTCAAATGATTCCAGCCCGACGATTCTATATTTATCCAATTATATAAGAGAAAAAGGAATATTACTATTGATAGAGGCCTTAGGCATACTTAGAAAAAAAGGATATGCATTTCATGCAAGTTTTGTTGGTGAGCCTGCGGAAATTTCAATAGAATTAATTAAAAGATATGTTGATTGTTATCGTTTAACGGATTGCGTAAAAATATCGGGGCCTTTGTATGATGAAAAAAAAAATGCAGAATTTCAGAAAGCAGACATATTTGTTTTGCCGACGTATTATAAAAACGAGGCATTTCCCCTCGTGATTATTGAAGCTTTCCAATATGGATTGCCGGTCATTTCAACGGTTGAGGGTGGAATACCGGACCTTGTAACAAATAATGAATCAGGATTGTTAATTAAATCCAAGGACCCTGAAATTTTAGCTGACAAGATAGGGATTCTATTAAAAGATAAAAACTTAAGAATCAAGATGGGGAAAAAAGGGTACGAGAAATTTATAAACAATTTTACAATAACTCACTTTGAATCTAATTTGAACAAGATTTTTCATTTAATTTTGGATACGCACTAATCATATTTTATTTAAAGCAAGCTATTATTTTGAGTTTTGCAGGGATTAATTAAGAACGGATCTGTAGCAAAATGAAACATTTTTGCACGCTTTTCGACTCCGGGTACTTAACACGCGGTCTCGCGATGTACGAGTCCTTGTACAGTGTATATAAGGACTTCCGGCTTTATATTTTTCCCTTTGACGAAGAGTGTAAACTTACATTAGTAAAAATGGATTTACCCAACGTCCAGATAGTATCGTTGCTGGTATTCGAGGACGACGAATTGCTCCGCATTAAGAAGACCCGGTCCCGGGCAGAATATTATTGGACGTGTACACCGTCTACGATACTATATTGTTTGAAAAAATACCAATTGTCAGAGTGCACCTACATAGATGCTGACCTATATTTCTTCAGTTCGCCGTTGGTCCTTTTCGAGGAGCTTGGTGAAAAATCGATATCAATCATCGAGCACCGGTTCACTCGGAAATACAGGCATTTAATAAAAAGCGGGAAATATTGCGTGCAGTTCATGACGTTTAGGAACAATAAGGACGGCATCAAAGCGCTTGAATGGTGGAGAAGTTCCTGCATTGAATGGTGTTACGCAAGGCACGAGAAGGGGAGGTTTGGTGACCAGAAATATCTTGATGATTGGACAGAACGTTTTAATGGAGTCCATGAACTGCAGAACCTTGGCGGCGGTGTAGCTCCTTGGAATGTTCAACAATATTCCTTCCGTAAGGAGGGGCAATGTACCATAGGAAAAGTTCGTGAAACGCAAAGCGAGTTTGACGTTGTTTTTTATCATTTTCACAGAATAGTGTTTTATTCAAAGACCGCAGTTGATCTTGGCAACTACTTCATTGATCCACAAGCACTGTCTATTCTGTATAGACCGTATTTAAACCATATTAGGGAAATATCTGAAAGGATATCTCGTCAGATTTCTGATTTTGAAATCCGAAAAAAAGAGTGGAACATGTTTTCTTTAAAGAATATTGTAAGGATAATAATAAGATTATTAACAATAAGGAAATTAAATATTTATCACTTTAAGAAGATACTGTAACTGTTCGCATAATTGGTATTTCTTTCTACCTTTTCGTCATTGTCCAGAAGAAACACAAAAAATGCTATAATCAATATGCCGGTTTTATAATTTTGAAATAATTCCATCCCACCTGTTGCTTAACCGCGTCGTTCCAATTATAAGCTTTAATACCCGCCAGGAAGTATTCGTGATGCGATAATCATTGGGAATGCGGTCTTTGGTTTTTATTTTGCATTCCTCAATTGCTATCTCTACAGAATCCAATATTACATTCACATCAAATCCGGTTAAAATAATGGTCCCGGCATCTTGGGCCTCGGGTCGCTCCATGGAATTCCGCATTGAAATAGCGGGAAAACCAAGGAGTGCCGATTCTTCGCAGATAGTACCACTGTCGGAAATGGTACATTTTGCGTGTTTTTGAAGATTGACATAATCGAAAAACCCAAAAGGTTTAAGAAAGGAAATGCCGGTATCAGGTTGAATATTGGTTACTGTTTCGAGACGGTTTCTGGTTCTTGGATGCGTTGAAACGATAACTGGAATTTTATAATTTTGCGCTAAAGTATTGAGTATTTTTAAGATTTGCCTGAGATTTTCCGGGTTATCGACATTCTCCTCCCGGTGGGTACTGACAATGAAGTATTCACCTTTATGGAGCTTCAGTGTACTTAAAATGGAAGAGCGATTGATAAAGTCGGAATAGTAATCGAGTACTTCCCACATTGGTGAGCCGGTCAGGTAGATGCGTCTGTGTGGGAATCCTTCGGAAAGAAGATGACGCCTGGCATGTTCGGTATAAACCAGATTGAAATCAGCGATGTGATCGATAATTCTTCTGTTGATTTCTTCCGGAACGTTGAAGTCAAAGCACCGGTTTCCCGCCTCCATGTGGTAGATTGGCACCCGAAGTCGCTTGGCCATATAGGCGGCAAGGCAGGAATTCGTATCTCCTAAAACAAGAAAAGCATCAGGGTTTTCTTGTCTAATTACCGACTCGGACTTTCTTATGATATCTCCGACTGACGCACCCAATGAACTGACGTCGACCCCTAAAAAATGATCCGGTTTGCGTAATTCCATTTCTTTAAAAAATATTTCGTTTAATTCGTAATCATAATTCTGACCTGTATGAACAATGACATGATTGACATGTTGATCCAACAACGTCATTACTCTTGATAGTCTGATTATTTCAGGCCGCGTTCCGACAACGGTCATTACTTTGATTGATTTAGGCAAAGAAAACCCCCTCTTATTTTTTATATCGTTAAACTTCTTCATAAAACGTATCTGGATCATCGGGATTGAACATCTCATTTATCCAGAAGAGCGTATACAGATCTTCTGTACCAATATTCGTTATGTTGTGAGTATACCATACTGGCATGTCAACATAAGAGGGTTTATCGCCAGAAAGAAAGAAATCAAGTACTTCGGATGTTCCGATGCGCCTCAGTTGAATTCGCGCGCTTCCTTTGATTACGACAAAACGTTCAATTTTACGAGTATGAAAATGGTTTCCTCTGGTTATACAGGGTTTAGTAGTTGAAAAGGAGATCTGGCCGCCGCCGCTTGCTTTTATTGTTTCCACAAAATCGCCGCGATGATCTGAGTTGAGTTTTAGTAAGACAGGAGAGTTTGTTTTATAGTCAATGTAGCTTCGAAACGTATTAAACAACGCGATATCAAATTGTGAATTAAGAGAAGGGAAAACGCCAAGCTTTAAATAGGTTTCTTTATAAAAACTCAATTGGGACAATATAGCTGAAACCTGTTTTTCTATCATTGGAGGTACGATATATTCACCAGCATTCTCTTTTTTCAAAATGAGCGAATAGATTGTTTTAACCAAGTCGTGAATATAAATCAGCTTAACAATATTATCAACATGGATTTGCGGGATCTGTTCATGGGTGAGTTGATAGCAAAAAGTGGCAATCCCAGAATTATAGAATGGTGAACAGAATGGGCCAAATACATTTGGAATCACCAGCCCCGTAAATGGGATACCAGTTTCGTTGGCAAATCGCTCAAAGATAAGACGTCCTTCCCGTTTTGATTTACCGTATAGATTATCGAGAGTTTCTTGTGTTGATGACGAAAAAAGAATATGAGGTTTTGTATTACCAGTTTTTACAGCATGAAGCAATTTATTGACCAATTCAATATTTTTCTGATAAATAACATTCTGATCCTGGTGGCGATTCATTGCAGCAAGATGAACTATGGTATCGCATTGAGAAACAAAATAAGCTAACTCCTTATCTGAATTAAAGAAGTCATCTTGAAATGGTATTGTCCTAATCTCGGTTTTTTGAAGATTGAGATAATTAAACAGGTGGGTACCGATAAATCCTGCTTGCCCTGTAATACCTACACGAATCATTTGCTTTTACCTTTTTTTAAATCATCTTTGATGATATCGAGTTTAAGGAGCAACTTCTTTGTTTCTTCAATATCCATACGATGGGTATTATGGGATGTGTAATCTTCAGCATCTGCTATTTTCGATTCACCTTCAATAAAAAACTTATTATAATTTAAATCACGGGTATCTGCTGGAATGCAAAAAAAGTTCCCGCAATCCTTAGCCTTTGCCATTTCTTCCCGGTTTACAAGAGTTTCATATAGTTTTTCGCCATGTCTGGTACCAATAACGTTGATCTTATTGTTTGCAATATATAATTCAATCAGTGCCCGGGCTAAAACATCGAGGGTGCATGCAGGTGCTTTCTGTACAAAAATATCGCCCTGTTTACCGTTCTTAAAGGCAAACAGTACCAGATCAACGGAATCATCAAGGGTCATCATAAATCTAGTCATTTTGGGATCTGTAATTGTGAGAGGTTTACCGTTCTTGATCTGTTCAATAAAAAGGGGAATAACTGAACCTCTAGATGCCATTACATTGCCATATCGAGTGCCGCAAAGAATGGTCTGGTTGCAAGTTAGATTTCTGGATTTAGCGATCATTATTTTTTCGCTTAATGCTTTTGAGAGTCCCATGGCATTTATCGGATAAACTGCCTTATCGGTACTTAATACAACCGTCTTTTTAACACTATTTCGTATTGCAGCGTCAAGGATATTCTCACACCCCAAAACATTCGTTTTTACGGCTTCAATCGGGAAAAATTCGCAAGAAGGAACCTGCTTTAACGCTGCAGCATGAAATACAAAATCAACCCCCTGCATTGCATTATCCACAGTACGTTTATCACGCACGTCACCGATGTAATATTTGATTTTATCATTCTTATAAAAATTCCGCATATCATCCTGCTTCTTTTCATCACGGCTGAATATCCGGATTTCCCTGATATTTGAGCTTAAGAAACGTTTTAATACAGCATTACCAAAAGAGCCTGTACCTCCAGATATAAGCAGGACATTATTGTCAAACATATGTATCTCACTCCATTAAAAAAGCAGTTTTCATTTACAATGACCAAGATATTAAAATATATAAAATGTAGATAAAAATACAGCATATCAATAAATAAAATTCTCTTTCAATATTTTATATCAAAATCTATATTATTATCTTTATAGTTAAGCAGTAGTTCCAACAACACACGTAACAGGAACAACCTGATGTCCGTATGGTTAAGGGTGCTCAAAAAAACGCCATTCTTTCTATAATGCAAAAAAACGAACAAAACAAATATCCTTTAAAGATAGATCTTTTTGGTACTTTATTTGATAATATTACAGTAGATGCTTTTTGCAATGCGATAGAAGATTTCATTAAGAAAAAGAATAAGCTTTATCTTATTACAGTAAAAGATGTATCAGTAACTGTGTTATGCCTAGAAAATCCTTTTCTTCAGGACTTTTATAATAAATCTAATCTTATCGTTGTTGATGGACGGGGTCTTGTTTATGCGGCCTTTCTGATCTATCGTGGAAAGCAAAGAATATGCCAATTATACGGAGGGCCGGGCGGTTACTATGAATTTCTTAATAGAGCTGTTGAGAAGCAATACCGTGTTTATTACTTCGGTGCCTCTGAGAATGTCGTTAAACAAGCTGTAAAAAATGTTAAAAAACGGCTTCCTGACTTGAATATTTGTGGCTATCATCACGGTTATCTAAATGAAAATACAATTGAGGCATTCTTACATAATGTTAATGATCGGAAACCGGATATAATTTTCATAGGAATCAGTGCAAAGGTGAGGGAACCGATTATTGCTGCCCATGGAGATCGTTTTCCGAAATGTGTCTGCTTTTTTATCGGCGGCATGATTGATGTGGAAGCAGGTGTTGCAAAATTTGCCCCTCGCTTTTTAAGCTACCTGGGAATCGAATGGCTCTGGCGGGTTATACAAGAACCTAAGAGACTGGGGCCGCGGTATTTCTATACGATGAGAAAATTTATTTTCTACCTGTTGAAGGAATGTGGAAAGAAATGGCTTTCATAGAGGTAGCGTATTCCATAAAAAGTTTGTATATAGCGTGATAATTATTTCCAATAAGTCTATTTTAAAAGAAATTAATTGCCTGCCGCGTAATATCTTGACATAAGATTATTTCAAGGGGCTAGCGTGAAAGAAATAAGTCAAAATAAACTGATCGATTTGTTGAATGAAGCCAATCTATCACCACGTAAAAGAGCTCATTATAATTTGCATGAAAAACCAACTGATGCTATTCAGCGGCTTTTTGTTGCGATTGAACCAGGATCGTACATTAGACCCCATCGACACATTGAGCCAGATAAATGGGAGAATTTTTTTATTTTTTTGGGATTTGCGGCAATGCTATCTTTTTCTGAAGAAGGTAAAGTAATTGAAAGAACCGAGTTGAAACATGGGGGAGCAATCGTTGGGGTAGAAATAGCTCCAGGAGCTTGGCACACATTAGTTTCGTTGAGTTCCGGTACAATATTGATGGAATTAAAGCCCGGGCCGTACATTCCTATTGCTGAAAAAGATTTTGCTTTTTGGGCACCTGCGGAAAATACCAAAATGTCATTTGTTTTCGAGGAATGGTTCCGTTCTGCAGCTGTTGGAAGTAAGCCTCCGAATAAAAAATAATCTTGCTTGAATCCAAAACATTGAAACACATAATTGGCCAAGGCCCAATTCATAAACTATCCGACCTTATCAGTGATAAATCACGATATGTCGGTAGTATACACGAAGAACTATTTTTTTCTGAATCGAAGGGCGATGTTATTGAAGCAGTAAATGAATAATCAATGTGAAGCTTTTTTATACAAAGTTGTATCAGGTTAAGGTATAAAAAGTATATGAAAAAAATTCTCCTCGTAGCTGGCGCCCGCCCCAACTTCATGAAAATAGCCCCAATCCTCCGGGAAATAGAAAAATATCCGCAGAGAATAAGGCTGTCAGGTTGTAGGCTGTAGGTTTTTAGTACATAAAAAATAGCCGCGGATTTGCACGGATAGACGCGGATCAGAAAAAGAATAAAATTTTGGGTTTAAAATCAGTGGGAGTCCGTGAAGGTCAGTGGCAAAAAATGGCCGCGGATTAGCACGGATGGGCGCGGATCAGATAAAAATAAATATTTGGGTTTTTAAAAAGCAGTGAAGATCAGTGGCTAATTTGTTTTTGCCGCGGATTGACACGGATGAACACGGATCAGAAAGAGTAAAATTTAGGGTTTTTAAAATCGGTGGGAATCTGTGAAAATCTGTGGCTAAATTGGTTTTGCTGCGGATTTGTACGAATAGGATGATGGTGGATTGAGTTGGTAATGATATAGAGTACGAAGGCACGATAAGACGGGGAAACAGGAGATTATAGATTAAAGGTATGTACTCGACAGAAGAAATTCGTGAATTGATCAGGAATGGTGAAGGGCCGGAGGTTGAATATAAGTTGGCCGCTGGTGGTCTGCCGCGCAGTTTTTTCGAGACAGTGTGTGCATTTCTTAACCGTGATGGCGGTATGGTGTTGTTAGGCGTTGAAGATAATGGGACAGTTTCCGGTATTGATCCGGCATACATGCCTCGTCTTAAAAAAGAGATAAGTGACCTTTCCAACAATCCCGACAAACTGGATCCTCCCTACTTGTTGTTTCCGCATGAGATTGCGGTAGATGACAAGATAATAATTGCAGTCCGTGTTCCAGCCAGTTCTCAGGTGCATCGATGCGATGGAAATGTAATCATGCGTGGTGACGAGGGCGACTATCGGGTCACTCAGCCGAACCAGATTGCGGCCATTGTCAATAGAAAGCTCGGTTTTTTTACCGAGCAGCGTGTTCTACCATTTTTGCGCATGGACCAGCTCAGATATGATCTTTTTGACCGCTCCCGGGCTCTGATGCGCACCCATGACTCGCAGCATCCCTGGATTAGTCTTGACAATGAACGTCTTCTGACTGTTGGAGGTTTTGTGCGGGAGGACCCGTTTACCGGGCAACATGGGCTTACCCTGGCAGCAGCGCTTATGTTTGGTACAGACGAAATCATTCAGAGCGCGACAGCCGGATGCAAATTCGATGCAATTTTGCGCCGGCACGATCTTGATCGTTACGATGATCGACTCATGGTTCGTACCAATCTGATCGACAGTTTCGACCTGCTTATGGGTTTTGTCGAAAAACATCTCAATGATCCTTTCTATATTGAGGGAACCACTCGTGTGAGTCTTCGCTCGAAAATATTTCGCGAGCTTGTTTCAAATATCATAGCACATCGTGAATACACAAACGCACAGCCGGCACGTATGATTATTTATGCAAACCGGATAGTCTTTGATAATCCGTGTGTAGCCAATGGTCACGGACGGATCGATCCCGACCATTTCACGCCAAAGTCCAAAAATCCGACCATCTGCAAGTTTATGATCCAGATAGGCAGGTATGAAGAGCTTGGTTCTGGTATTTCGAATGTTTCAAAATACTTACCGATCTATGCCAATGGTTCCATGCCCACGTTTGAAGAAGGTGATACTTTTACGACTACTCTTCCGTTATTGGCTGCTGCCACCGAAGTTACCACCGAAGTTACCACCGAAGTCACCACTGAAGTCACCACTGAAGTCACCACTGAAGTTAAACGCCTGCTTGAGGTTTTCGTAGGTGAACATAATAGAACCGATTTGGGGCAACGTTTGAAACTGGTGAATGAAGGGCACCTGCGAAAAGCATATATTAAACCGGCGTTGGAAGCAGGCTTGATTGAAATGACGATCCCGGATAAGCCCAACAGTCGTTTGCAGAAGTACCGATTATCAGCTGTAGGAAAGAAGCTGTTGGAGCGTAATAGTTTACAAAAGATATGATATTTTACTTTGTCTTGCCTCATGAGTATTCAATCTGCAGTATCCTTCGGGAAAGCCAGCGGAGATGGGTTTGAACGAGGTTGTTGGCACGGGTGCTGATAAGATTATTGAATTCAGTAAAAAGGCGTTGGATGGGAATTGGAAGGAGAGCAGGGTTCCGGATTTGTGGGATTGTGAAAGTATTAGCCGCGGATTTGCACGGATAGACACGGATCATATAAAAAATGAGAATTTTGGGTTTAAAATCAGTGGTAAAAAATAGCCGCGGATTTACACGGATGAACACGGATCATACAAAGAGAATGTATGGTCTTTTAATCAGGAAGGGTCTGTGAAGATCTGTGGCTAAAATGGCCGCGGATTTACGCGGATAGACGCGGATCAGAAAATGGGAAGATGTTGTTTTTATAAATCCGTGATAATCCGTGAAGATCTGCGGCTGAATATTTTTTAATACGAAATCCGAAACAAATTAGAATGATGAGATGTTCCAGAATAAGAAAAGCAATAATTGATGATAGATGGTGGATTGGGCAATACTCAATGTTCCCCGGAGAGCAGCCATTTCCACACGGGTAATAATGATATTTTCAAACTATCTTGTTCGATAAACTTTTCTTGATCATCGGTAAGAATCGTGCCGTGTTTTAAATTGAAATAGTCAAGCGCACCGCAGAGACCGTTTATTTCCCGCTTTGAGTTTTCTTCCCTGAAGTTAAAGCACACCTGATACACGTGCGATATTTTTTGGCCGGTTTTAACAACAAAATCGCATTCCTGCCTATAGTTGTCCCAATAGAATACCTCGCCCTGCCCCAGAAATTCTCTCCTTTTCAGTTCAATTGCAACGAGATTTTCCAGGAACTGACCTTTATTCGGAGAAAAGAGCATGGTCATTGCCGAAAGCAGCCCGTTATCTGCGCAATACACTTTTTTAAGCGCGGCGTGCTGTTCTTTCAGACGATAAGAGAATTTTCGAATGAAAAACAGTATGAATGCTGATTCAAAATAACCTGCGTAGTCAGCAATGGTATGTGAACTATGAATATCGCACCGGGCAGCGATCTTTTTAAATGATATTTTTTGAGAGAATGAATTAAGCAGGATTGCCCCCAATTGTTCAAGAACATGCGGATATCTAACCTGATGACGCATAAGAATGTCTTTGGTAACGATAGAGGCGAACAGGGTTCGCAGTCGCTGTTGACCGAAGAGGTATCCTTCAAAAACTCCCCCAAAAGCAAGGTATTCATCGAATAGGACCTTTATAGAGGATTTTTTGGCGGTCGAAAGTGGCTCTGCCGGTGTATAGTCATGCTTTTTATAAACGAGAAATTCATGAAAAGACATGGGAAAGAGTTGCCAGACGTCAAATCTTCCGGTGAGATGAGTTCCCATTTCGGAACTCATAAGGTTGGAATTTGATCCGGTAACAATGATTCTTTTGTTCAGGCGTATTCGATTGGCAAATAATTCCCATCCCGGGATATTCTGGATTTCATCAAAAAGATAATAATCGGTTTCGCCATACAATTCATGGAAAATTTCGATTAATTGCTGAAAATGTTCGGTTTTAAATGCAATCAAACGTTCATCATCAAAATTCAAGAATGAATATCTGAAGCGCCGGGAAAGAAGATGTGCAAACACTGATTTGCCGGCTCGCCGGAGTCCAGTTATCAGAAGAATGTTGGGATTTTTCAGCAAAAAGCTGCATTTATCCAGACCAGAGCGTTCAATCATCGTGCTCGAAGAAAGGCTTATTGTCATTGCTTCTCTTTGATCGGCAACAATCTGCTGTAACAGCCACTTGTCCATACACCGTCCTTTTAAATATATCCATTAACAGCAGCGCTTCAATATTAGTAATATACAATATAATTATAATAAATACAAACTTTTTGTGAATTAATTAAATTATATTGCAAACATTTACAATTAATTGAAATAATAAATAGTTACAGTAAAAATTAATGGATATGGGCAGCTGTTACGTTGTTATGGGATGGCGAGTGAGAGGATTATGAAGATATTGGCCGCGGATTTGCGCGGAGAGACGCGGGTTAGAAAAAAAAAGAAAAATTAGGGTTTAAAATCAGAGAGAATATGTGAAGGTTAGTGGTAAAAAATGGCCGCGGATTTACGCGGATGGGCGCGGATCAGATAAAAATTTTGGTTTTAAAAATCTGTGTAAATCCGTGAAGATCAGCGGCAAAAATGATTTGTTGGAATAACGATGAAGCACAGTGAAATAACCGATAAAATTATAAAAGGCTTCTATGAAGTTTATAATGAGTTGGGTGACGGGTTTCTGGAGTCGGTTTATGAGAAGGCGATGATGATAGTGTTAACCGGTTATGGTTTGGAAGTTAATAATCAAAAGTATTTGCCTGTATATTTCAGAGGTAACCTTGTTGGTGAATTTAAGGCAGATATTATTGTGAATGATAAGGTTATTGTTGAGCTGAAAGCGGTTAAGACCATAGTCCCCGAGCATGAGGCGCAGGTTATCAATTATTTAAAGGCTACTGGGATTGAAGTTGGATTGCTTTTAAATTTCGGGAGGAAACCGGAGTTTAAGAGGTTTGTGTTTGAGAAGTTGAAAAAATAGCCGCGGATTTACACGGATGAACACGGATCATACAAAGAGAATGTATGGTTTTTTAATCAGTGAGGGTCCGTGAAGATCTGTGGCTAAAATGGCCGCGGATTTACGCGGATAGACGCGGATCATAAAAAGGGAAGATATTGTTTTTATAAATCCGTGATAATCCGTGAAGATCAGCGGCTGAATTTTTTTTAATACGAAATCCGAAACAAATTCGAATGAAGAAATGTTCAAAATATGAAAAAGCATCGATAACCGATGATAGATGGTTGATAATAGATAAGAGAATAAAGATGACGGATTATTGATGTAGAGTGAGGGAAGGAGCTGGCAATGGTACGAAGTGACAATAAGGAAGAGTTTTAACAAATTTTAGTCGGTGCGGTTATCAAGAAAAGTGTAAATTGTCTCAATAAAATCCTTTGCTTCGGCGCAGCGTAATTCTACACGTTCTTTCTCAGGCTCGAAAGCAACATCATAATCGGCCAACAGGCGATCATCCTGCTCTTTGCGGAGAATGATGCCGTACGCCGAAGGGATATCGCCGGTTTTTACAAGGTGCAATCCGAAAAGACGTTTAACCGCGTCATGTGAATCAGCAGCTATTCCCTTGGTAAGAAGGGCGGCTTTCGCCGCATGGAGCACCGCATAGTAAGCACGTGATAAAGCGTCGACATGCAAACCGCCTTGGAGTAATAACTGTGCTGAGGCGAGCGCTTCGCTCGCTCGTTCAAGTTCTTTTCTGGCTTCGGGAATATCATTCATACGGTGATGCCGTCTCGCTGTACATTTTTTATAAAAAGGAAATCATTGTGTTGCAACATACGTATATGAGACCGTGAAAGAACTTGTATGGAGAGTCGTGAATTGACAAATAAATCCAATTCGTATCCGATACGCCTGATTTCGTCACCCATACGCCAGTCATCATGAGTGGTAATTACTAATACGTCTATATCAGATGATTCATGGGCATTCCCGCGGCTTTCGGACCCGAAAAGTATTACTTGCTCGACAAAACCAGGAAATGCTCTTGAAATACTGTCTTTAAAAAGTATAAGCAACGATTTGATAGAGTTATCAATTTTCTTCTTGCTCATAAATATGTTTTTCCTTAAAGACATTACGCGACTTTACCGATCGAGACGCCATATTCGATTTCCGGCGTTGATTCGGCGAATTGTCGTCGAATCATATTATAAGATACGATAATGCGTGGGAATGGTGCAAAAATTTCAGAATAAAACCCTGAATATGCCCCCGGACGGATGCGATGAATATACAGTTCGTTGAGCGTCCGGAGACTGCGAAGATTGGCTCGAACGAGGTTGTGGGGACGCGGATGCTGATAAAATTACTGAATTCAGTAAAAGAGCTTTAGAGGGTCATTGGAAGGAGAGCAGGATTCTGGATTTGTGGGATGGGAAGGCGAGTGAGAGGATTGTGAAGACATTAGCCGCGGATTTTCACGGATAGACACGGATCAAATAAAAAATGAGAATTTTTGGTTTAAAATCAGTGGTAAAAAATAGCCGCGGATTTACACAGATGAACGCGGATCAGACAAAAAAAGGAAAATTAGGGTTTAAAATCAGCGAGAATCCGTGAAGATCAGTGGCAAAAAATAGC
>Ga0105099_10000177_pt1 | contig 41721 bp, 27 predicted proteins | sample PPLLak3cmMay2015_2_FD_79138 | JGI IMG/M metagenome (GOLD analysis project Ga0105099, IMG submission 79138) | Freshwater sediment microbial communities from Prairie Pothole Lake near Jamestown, North Dakota, USA - PPLs Lake P8 Core (1) Depth... | ecosystem: Environmental > Aquatic > Freshwater >... | reverse complement strand
GATATCCCGGTCCCGTATGCCGGGAAAGATACATTTGTTATCATTAACAGTAGGATAAAACTTCATGGCCACGCAAACGACAGTTTTGGTGTTATTATAAAATGGGAGTGGGATATTGGTAATACAGGAACATTTACACAGACCTCTACATCAGATACCGATATAACCGCACCTTCCTCCCAATTTATTGACTATCAATGTGTTTTAAGGATCACTGATGATGATTGGAATAATGCAAAGGACACCGTGATAATTTTAATTTGTAGCGGTTCTGTTACCGACATTGAGGGCAATATGTATCATACAATTAAGATAGGCAACCAAGAGTGGACGGTAGAGAATTTAAGAACCACGCAGTTTAATGATGGCACGACAATACCCTTGGTTATGGATAATACTGCATGGAATAACCTGACTACACCTGGGTATTGTTATTACAGGAACACGACCAATGCAGACAGCATCAAAAAATATGGAGCGCTCTATAACTGGTATGCCGTCGACACAAAGAAGCTTGTCCCTACAGGTTGGCGTGTCCCGTCAAATGCGGATTGGGATACCTTGCAGAATTATTTAATTGCCAATGGGTATAATTGGGATGGAACAACATTTGACAACAAGATTGCAAAATCTCTGGCGAAAAAAACAGAATGGGTTCCTTCGGGAAATACAGGTGCAATCGGCAACAACTTAACCATTAATAACAGAAGCGGCTTTTCGGCCTTTCCGTGTGGTTATCGTTACGGCAATGGAGATTTCAACAATGTCGGCTGCAACGCTTATTGGTGGAGTGGTACAGAGTACAGTTCCTTGAACTCATATAACCGTATCCTCGGTTATGATAACGATAAAATTCAAACGGACTGGAACCATAACTGTTTCGGTTACAGCGTCCGTTGTGTCCGCGAATAATCTATCACCTTTTATGTATTAGAATTCGCCAAAAAAGGTGACGATTCACGAATAATGACGAACAATAAAGGATATACCATTTTTATTAACAGCAACCCAAAACTCACATTACCGAATTATGCTGCAATCAGGAAGAACCGATATGCGGCCCCGCCATGTGCATAATTTTTTATGCATGCACCTTCGTTCAGCAACTTTCCGTCTATTAAATAAATTGTGACATTTTCGCACCCTTCACTCTTTATTGATGATCCTTCTTTTATCCATAAAAACCGAAAACACACACCCAGTCTCATTCAGCGATCAGTTACGACGATAAAAACAAATCACGGTGTTTTTCGTGTCTGTCATCATTGCGGAATACTTATTTTTATCTATTCCACGGCGTGTACTGTGCAAAAAATATGCACACCCCGGCCATTGATTTTAATAAACACATTAACTATTATTAAAGTGTATGAAAGCAAACCTGCCGAATATTTTTGAGTATAACGACTTCAGGAAGTATCTGGAAGATTACCAGAAATCACGGTATGCGTCTGATCCGGCATTTTCACGAAGCTCTATATGCAAATCGCTCGGCCTGCCGAATACGCGAAGCTTTTTAACAAGCATTATTAAAGGACAGAAGATCACCAAAACGTTTGTCGACCGGTTTATCAAACTGCTGGAACTCACCAAGGACGAGGCGAAATTCTTTTCCGTGCTTGTGAAATTCAACCAGGCTGAAGATGCGGGCGAGCGTGAGATCTATTTCGACCAGCTCATCGCATTAAACCGGACGCCGAAAATGATACTGGTAAAAAATTCGTATGCCTATTATAAAAATTGGTATAACAGTGCAATACGCGCGGTACTTTCCATCTATGATTTCAAGGGGAATTATAAAAAACTTGCGAAAATGGTTTTCCCTGCTATCACCGGGAAAAACGCAAAAGATGCTGTAGCATTGTTGTTAAAACTGAAACTTATCGAAAAAAACAGGGACGGATTTTACAAGCCTACTGCCAAATCAATAGCTACCGCTCCCTATGTGCATGATGAGATCATAAAGCAATATCAATTGCAATGTCTTGACCTGGCAAAGAATGCGCTCGTGAAAAATCACTCCCTGCCGCAGGACATTTCAACGAACGTGCTATTTGTTTCAAAGGAAGGGTATACGCGGATTCAGGAAAAAATAAATTCATTCAGGTCGGAAATCAGGGCTATTGCGCACAAGGATGAAAACCCGGCAGACCGGGTGTATCAGCTGGATGTTCTCTTTTTCCCTAATTCAAGGCAGGACGCATGAAGAAAGGAATGAAAAAGTTACTGCTGCTTATCGTGCTCGTCGGAACCGCATTTTATACCTGTTCGCTTGATTTCGCCGGCGGTACGGACGAGACGTCCTCGGGAATAGGATTGTGCGGGTATGTGTATTACAAGGAGAATAACCATCCGGCTTCAAATGTCATTGCGAAACTCAAGCAGCTCGGATTCTATGCGGTAACGGATAAAGACGGACGATATACGATAGCGGTTACAGCAGATACACTGGGCAAGCTGGGCATCAATATCGATTCTATTCTGGACACGGTAGAATATTATCAGGGTACTGCCGTTGTACATAAAGTCAAGGTAACGGACTGGATAGACACCCTGCCTGCGGTATATATCATTCAAAGAAACATTTACGGCAAATTTCTTGGGGACGATAAAAATATCACCCGCATTGAAGCGGTGGTAACCAGGATAAAAAATACCGATACCGTGGGTGTTAAACGGGTTTGTTTGTGGTATAATGTCGCTGCAATGGCATTCAGCGGGTTTGTCTATTTTCAGTATACAACCGATCAATACAACTATTCGGTATATGTTGATGTGTACGACCGGGACTCAATTTTAACCGGTAGAAGCCGGACGGTTGAATTCACCGATAATGCCGGTGATATAGAGATACCTGCATTCAATCCGTTCAATGCGCGACCGGCTGTTTTTGCGGGCAATGATACGCTAGTAAGCATAAACGACACTATCAGACTTCATCCGTTCGTCTGCGACTCGCTTCAAGACGCCCGAAGCATTGTTTCCTGCGAATGGAGCATTGGCGGCGCAGGTTTTGTCCAAACGTCAGCACTTGACACCACGTTTCAGGCTCCTGCGGACTCTGATGCACAGTACCTCTGCATATTACGGGTTAAGGATAATGACAAAAACGTGGTTACCGATACGATGAAGGTTGTCATCTGTAAGGATGTGCCTGCTGCGTATGCCGGTAATGACACCGCAGTATATCGGGACTCTCTCCTTGCGCTGCATGGCCGAGCAACCCAGAAATTCGGAACCGTTGTAACGTGGGAATGGAATATTGCAGGTAACGGATTTAAAAAGACTTCGTCCGGAGATACTATTATAAAAATACCCGCTATTGCTGCCGACACCTGTCGTTGCATACTGCTCATAACCGATGACGACGGCAACTGCGATATGGACACCCTGAATATCACGCTGTTAAAAAGGTGGGAGCGTGTCGGTGATAAAGTTTCAAATGCGGAGGCATTCAACCCGTCGCTCTCTATGGTGAATGGCACTCCGTATGTAGCTTTCTGCGAGTTCGTAAACGGCTGGAGAATTACCGTTAAAAAATTCAACGGCGCGCAGTGGCTACCTGTTGGAAACAGCATTCCCTCTGACAGCACGCCGCGCTTCCCTTCCCTCTACATCGGGAACGACATACCCTATGTCGCCTATGTCGTTAATAACGCAATAAATACAAACGCCATTGAAGTGAAAAAATTCTCCGGCTCCCAATGGGAAGCCACCGGCCCTGCAATAACGTCAACCGGTTATATTTCCGACATGTCCATGTCTGTCTGGAACGATACGCCCTATGTTGCCTGCAGAGAATATACCGGCGGTTGGAAAGCGATACTGATGAAATTGAACGGTTCCCAATGGGATGCGGTCGGCAAAAAAGGCTTTTCCGACAGCGGCGTCGGTATGCTGTCGTTCTCTATGTATCAGGGGACTCCGTATGCCGGGTATACCGACGAAGCGTTTAATTACAGGACGACGGTGATGAAGTATGGCAGTAACGGGTGGGAACCGGTCGGCCCAAAAGGGTTCTCCGATACCTACGCAAATTACACGTCTCTGTTTGTGTGTAACGGTACCCCGTATATCGCCTATCAGGATAACGGCAACGGCGGCGGAGCCACCGTTATGAAGTTCAACGGTGCGCAATGGGAACCGGTCGGCGAGAAATCCTTCACTGACTGCCCGGCGAATGTCCAATCGCTTTTTTTCTGCCGGGGCACGCCGTATGTGGCATATTGCTATCAGATGCGGGATACTCAGAAAGCTGCCGTCATGAAATATGAGGGCAACCGCTGGGTGATGGTGGGAGATAAAGGCTTTAACAAAGGCTCAATAGACGGTTTGTCGTTTTTTGTTGACAATAATATTCCTTATGTGGCGTTCATCGGCGATTATAACAACGGGTATGCTGTTATAGTCATGCGTTTCAGATAAATAAATTCGGAGTAATTCAAGAAATACACGGTGTTGGTTTGCTCTGATGATCGATTCGATAATTACTGTTGGTTCATCAATCATACAAGAAGGAGGTCTGCGATGAAAACGAAATTATCCGGCGTGTTGTTGCTTTGCCTGATATGGTGCAGTCTGCTCTTTGCCCAGTGGGACAAATATCCGACCTATCAGGGATACCTTGGCATAATGACCAAATTTCAGACCGACTATCCCCTGTTGTGCAAGGTTTATGAATTAGGTACCTCCGTGCAAGCCAGAAAGCTGCTTGCAGTAAAAATCTCGGATAATGTAACCTCCGATGAGGCCGAACCAGCGGTCTTGTATCTTTCAACCCTTCATGGTGACGAAGCGGGGGGATATGTTACAACGCTCCATCTTATTGATTACCTGCTATCGAACTATGGCAAAGACACGCGGGTAACCAGGCTGGTAGACAGTATTGAAATATGGATATATCCCTTATCAAACCCTGACGGAACCTATAAATCCGGAGAAAATACAGTTAACGGTGCTGTAAGATACAATGCAAACGGCATCGACTTAAACCGGGATTTTCCTAATATAAACGGAACAAATCCCAGGCCCAGGCAAAAAGAGACGGAAGCGATCATCAATCTTGGCGACGCCCAGAATTTCATGTTGTCTGTTGACTTTCATGCCGGAGCGGAAGGAGTATTGTTCCCCGGCTGGAGTCAATGGGACCCTCATCCTACTCCTGATCATGCGTGGTTTAAATCCATTCAAAAAATGTGGCTGGACTCAACAGGATGGTCCGGTATCCCTGATAATGATCCATACGTATACCAGACTTGGACGAGGATGGAGCATGCACTCTATTTTCAACAATGCAGAGATATTGCGGCTGAAATTTCATTTACTAAATTACTGTCGGAAACTCAATTAATCGCGCTGTGGAACAAAGTAAAATCGGCTATGTTATCATACCTTGAACAGTCGCTTTACGGCATACGGGGAACAATCACCGACTCTATAACCGGAGAGCCTCTCAAAGCTAAAATCTTTGTTGAAAACCATGACACATCATATTCATATATGTATTCACATCTGCCGCACGGCGATTTTTACCGGCCCATCATTCAAGGCAGCTACAATGTGACTTTTTCGGCAAACGGCTACCAGTCAAAAACCATTACCAACGTTACCATAAAAAACAATGTTGCGACAGTGCTGGATGTGCAATTAGCCAAAGACCAGACCGGCGTTATTGTCTCGAACACCTCGGTACCGGAATTCGCCATAAACATGAACCGTGGCCGCGTTGCATTCAGTGTAAGAGGCGGCACAAGCAGCGACATGCACATTTCCCTGTTTGATATGTCAGGCAGATTAATACAAACTCTCAATCCTGACGCAGGTGCCGGAAAACAGGTTATTATCTGGGACGGATTTGATAATACCGGCAAAGCAGTATCGAACGGGTGCTATATAATCTTTATCAAATATGGGGACAGGAAGATAGGGAGACGCTTCACATTTACCCGTTTTTAAAATCAGGAATCCTCTCCATAGATTATCGCGTCAAGGATTGCCAGCACCTCATCCAGCAATTGTGAAGGTGCTTTATCGATATACATAGCTCTGCGCGCATTAAAATCAAGCGATTTGACCTGGTCCGCCATGATAAAACCCGTCACGACACACGAATCGGGAACTTGAACATGGAATGGAATAGGTCTGTCAGTATTGGTAACCGGGCATGCGACTGCAAGACCCGTCTTCTGGTTGAAAAGCGTGTTGCTTACAACAAGGGCTGGTCTGCGTCCTTTTTGTTCATGTCCTGACTGGGGATCAAACGTCAGCGATATGAAATCGCCCTTCATGGGCACATAGGACGGCATCTACCACACTTCCTTTCCAGGGCATGAACCCCACTCCTCTTTGACCGGTCTATACTTTGCCGGCATTCTTGCAACCAGATCCTTCAGGTCATATTTACCGCGCACTGCATGAACCGGTTTCACGACAATAGCTCCTTCATGAGCCGTTACCTCGACCTCATCGCCAACAGTAATATGCGCTTTACGCAGAACCTCGCGGGAGAAACGCAATCCCTGGCTGTTGCCCCACTTCTGGACTTTTGTTTTCATGGATTACCTCGATAGATGTATATACTAAGTATATACCCCGTCAGGCAGATAAGTCAAGGTGATTTTTATCTGCCAGCATATAATGCTGTCAAACAAGCATAATTCCATGTTATCCTGGCAATCGATGCCCTCTGATAAACGCTAAAAGCTCAACACAACACCCATCTTCGCTGCTATCGAACTGAAAGAGTGCGTAGGCCCGCCGTGCGTGTATGTTTTATTGTTTGAGGGCGATGGCAGGTTTTCTTCGTCTTTTAGATAAATTGTAGTGGATTCAGTGCCATTGCTTCGCTTTAATGTCTCCTCTTTGATCCTTGACAAACCATAAAAAGGAGTACACTCCATTTTAAGTCCGACTACGTTTGTAACTTTTAACAACAACCCTATTCCCGAAGATATACAGAACCCGGGAACATATTTACGGGATATTTCAGTAGTCGAATCGTTATATTCAGACTCTCCATGAACCCCAACTGGAATGAAAACACCCGGTGCCACGTGAAGGTATGGCATGACATTTCCTTTGCCCGTATAAAACTTAAGTCCTGCAGTGATTGGGACAAAATTTCCGATTATTTTTCGAGACGCGGTATATATTTGAGTGACATTCTCTGTTCTATACCCCCCGAGCATGGAAAAACCGGTACCGAACATAATCCCGAAATTATCATTTAATAAATACGTCCCGTCAATGTCAAGCTTTATTCCGTTTCCCAGAGACGCGTAAACATCCTTCCATTCTGTAATACCATCGGTGGGACCCATGTCATTATTATATCCGACGTAATACCTGCCTGCGCCAAAACCATACCCTCCTCCAAAACTTAATTGAAACCCTCCGGCAACCACTTTGGCGCTAATCAAAAAGATAATTGCAGTGACAAAAACTTTTTTCGTCATACAAATTCTCCTTACTTTATGAAGAACATTACAGACCTAATCTGTCGCTGATCCCCCGCATAGCCTCAACCGCAATCTGTGCAAACTCATCCAGCGAAATGCCGATCTTTTCGCATTCCATGATACATTCCCTGCTCACCGACGCAGCGAACGCTTTCTCTTTCATGCGTTTTGTCACGGACTTGGGTTTTACGCTTGCCAGCTTTTTGTCAGGGTATACCAGTGTTGTAGCGGTAATAAGGCCGGTAATGGTCTCCCCTGCCGAAAGCGCGAAATGAAACTGCTTTGTGCGGGGTTTGTTGCTGGAGCCTTCGTTATGCAGCTCGATAGCCTCGATAATATCTTCGTCCACAGGATAATCCTTCAGCAGTTTTCGCGTCTCCTGTCCGTGTGTCTTCATGTCCGCATTGGTGACCTCGACATCAAGGTCATGCAGCAGTCCCGCGATAGCCCATTTTTCCTGATCCTGCACGAGTCTTTTGGCTAATGCGGCCATAACCGCTTCGGAAGCGAAACAGTGTTTTTTCATGTTTTCGTTTTTAATATACGTATCCAGCAATTCTATAGCCTTTTCGCGGGTTATTCCTGCGCTCATTTTTTAATCCTTTGTAAATTTTATTTCGTGTTAAACGCAACCATTTTCTTCTGTTTTAAAATACTAATTACTATCAGCGACAGTGAAGCATAAATAACATTTTATTTTATCCCGGCTCTTCACGCGTCTCTCGACACTATATATTTTTTATCACATTACTGTATGATTTTTACTCTGTGTTGCGTAACTATCGTATGCCGCTCATTTACGAATCATCCTACAAACCTCCGTTCCTTTTCGCCAACGGCCATATACAATCCATTCTCCCTGTGTTATGCCGCAAAGTAAGGGGTGTTTCCTATACCCGCGAGCGTTTTGAAACGCCTGATAACGACTTTATGGATCTCGACTGGTCAAAGAGAGGCAGCGATACTCTCGTCATCATTCTCCATGGCCTCGAAGGAAACTCCTGTCGGGCCTATGCACTGGGCATGATAAAGATATGCAACAAAAACGGATTCGACGCTGTTGCTTTAAACTTCCGGGGATGCAGCGGAGAACCGAATCGTCTGCTTCGCTCATACCACCACGGCGTTTCAGATGACCTGCATCTTGTTATAAATCATATCCTTGCAAATAATTCATACGAAACCGTCTCTCTTGTCGGATTCAGTCTTGGCGGCAATGTTATCACCAAATATCTCGGAGAAAACAAATTTCCGCTCCCGCCGGTTATTAAAAAGGCAGTCGTTATCTCTACACCTTTCGACCTCAGATCCTGCGCCCTGAAGCTCGCGGAAAAGTCCAACACTTTCTATATGAAACGATTTCTCCTCATGCTTCGCTCGAAAATCAGGGCAAAAATGGCTATCATGCCCGATAAAATAAACGACCATAATTTCGAAGATATCCGCACATTCAAACAATTTGACGACCGCTACACCGCGCCTATCCACGGTTTTAAAAATGCCGAAGATTACTGGGAAAAATGCACGACAAAACACCTCATAAAAAACATACAGGTTCCCACACTTGCCATTAACGCACAAAACGACCCGTTCCTCACGGAAAAATGCTTCCCCTTTCAGGATGCGGAAAAATCAACCTCTTTCTTTTTTGAAGCCCCGAAATCCGGCGGCCACTGCGGGTTCATGGCGTTTAATCCTGAAGCTGAGTATTGGCACGAAACACGCACAATGATCTTTTTAACCGGAAATTAACGCTCTGGCGCTTTACCTTACCACATTACAGATCGGGTCAAAATTGACCTGTGCGAGCCTGCAACCATTAAGTCATTGCTATTTCAATTGTTATTCATTATTTCAATATAAGGGGTGCAACCTTAATTTGAGGCAAAAATTTCCTTCGTGCTGCTCAGGGAAATCGTAAAAGGAATCCATTTTTTTAAACACAACAGGTAAAAAAATATCGATTACGAGCACGAGCACGAAAAAACCTTGATTTCATCAAGAAAAGTCTGCCTATAATTAAGGCCACAGCCAATATAAGTAATCCTGGTTAACGTCGCTTGCACTTGCCTTTTTTCATAACGCGGCAAACTATAATAAAGTATCTGCGAAACCGCTGCAAATTAAACCGGACAGGTAGTATTTTTCATGCCATGGTATTAGCGGGACTCCATACGGTCTCTATTGCTTTTGGCGGCTTGCCGCTTCTGGATAACGTCTCCTTCGATATTCATAAGGGGCAACGTATCTGCTTTCTGGGGCGGAACGGCGCCGGTAAATCGACGTTAATGAAGATCATTGCCGGGCTCATACAGCCGGACGCCGGTGAGATTGTGAAAGCGCCGGGAGTCCGTATAGCGTACCTGCCGCAGGAGATTCCGGAAGGCGAATCGGGAACGGTTTTTGAAGTGGTGGCCCGTGGCGCAGGGCCGATCGGCGAAAAAATTGCGGATTTGCACCGTTTAAAGGAGTGTCATGACCATTCGGCTGATAGTGCAAAGCTGCATCACTATCTGGCGGAGCACGAAAGCTGGCACATTGAAACCGCAATCGAGCGTGCGCTCGAACAGGTGGAGCTCGACCCGGCAGCGGCCTTTGGCTCGCTTTCCGGCGGTATGCAGCGGCGGGTCTATGTCGCCCGGACACTTGCACAGGAGCCCGACCTGCTGCTGCTTGACGAACCTACCAACCATCTTGACATCAAGTCTATCTCCTGGCTCGAATCGTTCATCCTGGGCTCCGGGCTGACCGTGCTGTTCGTGACCCATGACCGGCGTCTGCTCAAACAGCTCGCGACCTGGATTGTCGAGCTCGACCGGGGTAAACTGGCGGATTGGCCCTGCGATTACGAAACGTTTCTTACGCGAAAACAGGCGTTGCTTGATTCCGAAGAAAAAGAGTGGGCGCAGTTCGATAAAAAACTCGCCCAGGAAGAGGCATGGATCCGCCGCGGTATCAAGGCACGCCGCACGCGTAACGAAGGGCGCGTCCGGGCGCTCATCCGCATGCGTGAAGAACGGAAAAAACGGCGTGAGCGTACCGGTACGGTCAGTATGGCCGTCAGCGAAGGTTTACGCTCCGGAGAACGGGTGCTGGAGGCGGAGAATGTCAGCTTTTCGTATGGCCCGCGGCCCCTTATTGCCAATCTCACGACAACGGTCATGCGGCGCGACCGTATCGGGGTCATAGGGCCGAACGGTTGCGGCAAGACCACGCTCCTTAACATTCTTCTCGGAAATATTCCGCCGCAGCAGGGTATGGTCACCCTGGGCGCCAACCTGCAGATACGCTATTCGGATCAGCTCCGCCAGGATCTCGACACGGAAAGATCGGTGTGGGAGAATGTCCTGCCCAATCACGGCGATACGGTAATCATTAACGGCGCTCCCCGCCATATAATCTCGTACCTGAGCGACTTCCTGTTCACTTCGGAAAGAGCGAAATCGCCGGTAAAACAGCTGTCAGGCGGCGAACAGAACCGCCTTATGCTCGCCCGTCTCTTCACGCTTCCGGCAAATGTTCTTGTGTTGGATGAACCTACCAATGACCTGGATACCGAAACGCTCGAGCTTCTCGAAGAGATCATCATGGAATTCGACGGAACGGTCCTCGTGGTCAGCCATGACCGGGAATTCCTTAATAATGTGGTGACCGCGACGCTGGTATTTGAAGGCAACGGCGTGGTGAAGGAGTATACCGGAGGGTACGACGATTGGGAGAGGCTCAAGCTGCTCCGTCAGCCGGCCGTTGTTAAAAAACCGGCGACAAAGCCCCAACCAGCACCGGATGCCGAAAATCTGCGCAGCCCTAAAAAATTATCCTATAAAGAAAAAAACGAGCTTGAGACGCTGCCGGCGTGTATCGAACAACTGGAAAAAGATCTAGAAGCGCTCAACCTGCAGATGGCCGATCCCGCGCTCTATTCAAAACAGGGATTCGTGCGTACGACAAAAGAGCACATTGCAACCATAGAGTATACGCTGATGAACGCATATACGCGGTGGGAAGAACTTGATAAGAGGCATTCCACCTGACGCAGGCGCTCCGCACCCAGCCATTAAATACAGCATACAATCTTCTCGATTTTCCCTGTTACGCTGCTTTTCTTACGAAACGTTGTATGAATATTTGTCTCCACAGATTATTTTATACCAAATCCATTCTTTATAAAAACTTCAAACACATTATTCGTATACTTTATTATGAAAACAGCACCCTGTTTTTTCAAGTATTTAATTGCGTTTTCGATGCTGACCATGTTTTGCGCAAACAGAGGCGGGCACCAGCCTTTTGATGGAAAAATCAAATCCATTACCGGCGCTGTTAAAATATTCAAGCAGAAAAAGCCCGGCTGGGAGGAGTTGAAAGTCTCTTCAATCCTGGATTTCGGCGATACTATCAGTACTGAATCTGAATCAGAGGTTGAGGTCTGTTTTAACGGGGATAATTCAATAAAAATCGGCGAAAGCACCAAAATTGCGGTTGCAATGGTTGCCGACTCCGGTGATAAGGAACCGCATACTCTGGAAGTATATACTGCTTATGGCTCTGTGCTCTCGAATATCGAAAAACTTACGGGAAGGTATAAAGGCTATCATGTGCGGACGCCGACAGCCACGGCAGCTATCCGGGGGACCTTTTTCTTCGTGTTTTTCCACCCGGTTAAACGCGTGACGCATGTCAATGTATTGAAAGGCAGGGTATTTGTACGGAATCCATACATTTTCGCGCCGGTTCCGGTGATCGTAATGCCCGGTTTTTTTACCTTCATAGCAATGCATAACGGCCCGGTCATGCCCAAAAAGCTGAATTACGGCCAATGGAAGAAAATGCACCGCCTGCTCCCTCCCCCGCTTCATAACAAGTACTTTAAAAAATTTAAGATTAAACAGCTTCAGAAACATGCGGGACCCGGTAAAATGAAGAAAAAAGCGTTGCTGCCGCCGGGCCCGAAGCCACTCATCGCGCCTTTAAAACCGGGCGGCATTAAACCAGGACCGGTAAAAAAAGTGTTGAAAAAAGAGCGGCAAAATGATAACGTTAACAGCAAATCCACCGTAAAAAAGGTTAAGAAAAATAAATAAGCGTTATTTTGAGGATATATGAACTCTTGCTCCCCAAAACCCCCTGCTGCGCAGGACTAAAGCACCGAAAAAGGAGGGGAAAGCGGGAGACATTAACAGATGGGAGGACTTATGTTGAGGAAAATAGCACTTTCTATTCCGGTCGCGATTCTGTTTGTTTCTGTCTTATGCGAGAAAGATCCCTCCTCACACGAGTCGACAACCGCTCTTGCAGGATATGTGCTTGATGCGTCCGACAGCACCGGCATTTACCATGCGAATGTGGTAGTGTATGATGCGAACACCAATGCGCCGGTGACCCGCACTTCCTCAAAACCGAACGGATACTATTCTTTTAACATGGAGCCGGGAGCCTTTTACCTTAAAATTTCCGCACAAAAACACCTGCCTTCCCCGCCAAAAAACGGGACTCCCCTGTCGTTTCAGATACTTGCCGGCGACACGACCTGGAAAACCGTGTATCTGGATGCAGATCAGACGTCTGACTCGTGCGGCACTATTTCAGGCACGGTAAAACAGCCTGATTCGAACACCGTAGTCGGGGCGCTGGTTGTAGCTACCGATACCGTTACCGGTATCAGTTTTTCAACAACATCGGGTCCGGACGGGTACTATGTTATTTTCAATGTTCAGCCGGGTTTGTATTCCATGCAGGGGTTTCTGGCAGGATATAAACAGGCGGAAAAGCCCGTGGTGTATGTGAATAAAAACAGCATCGTCAACGATTGTAAAATCGTGCTCTATTCAGCCACAAACGCGACACTCAGCGGCCAGATTACCTTTCTCGCGTCGCAGAATTCGGTTGTTGACATCACTCTTATTCATCCTCTGACGCGTGACGCAATTCCCGGCCTCTCCACGTATAACAATGCGACGACGAATACCTATCAGTTGACGTCAGTACCGCCGGGCAGGTATATCGCATGGGCAAGCTTTCGCAACGACGGATATGTGATGGATCCGGACAGGATACAGAAATTCGGCCTGCCGTTGGTGACTATTCCTGATTCGGCAGTTTCGGTGACCTGCGACTTTGATGTCACGGACGTAATTCCGATAGTATCACCCACAAATCCTGCGGATACGATACTGCCGCGGCTTATAACCACCCGCGCGCCCGCATTTGTCTGGAAACCATACCCTTCAGCCAAGGAATACATCATCGAAGTATCAAACAGCAAGGGAGAGATCGTCTGGGGAGGCGCGGATTCCACCGGAACGATTCTCCATTTTCAGATACCGAAAGAGAATACCAGCATCGTGTATAATTTCGACAACACAGCATCTGACTCACTGCTTCACATTGGCGAGACCTATCGGTGGAAAATATACGCGGATAATAATGATGATCTGAATATCCAGGTGTTGATATCCTCAAGCGAGGATCTTCTGGGAATATTCAAGGTCGTAGCTGACAGTCTATGATTGTAACACGTCTTGGACGAATCCTTTCGTATATTCTACACAGGTGTTATTTATTATCTGTGCGAGTTTGACATCGCCGGCGGAATAGCGGTTTTCTATTGGTATGCGCTCATAACATATAGTATAATTAGTACAATCGAAACAATATACTACAAGCTTTTACTCTTTCTCACGACAACAGGCTATGGCACGCGACAGTCAAAAAAAGAGCCCTGCGGCAAAACAGACAGCGCTTCAAAAACGCGTGCACGACATTTTCGATCATATTCTCACCGGCGTCGTCATTATTGACGAAACTACGCATACCATCGTCGACATTAATCCTGCAGCATTGAAAATGATCGGCCTGCCTAAGGAAAAAATCATCGGCAGGGTGTGCCATGACTTCATCTGCCCTGCGGAAAAATGCAAATGCCCCATAACCGACCTGCATCAAAGCGTCGACAATTCCGAACGCATCCTGCTGAGTAACAAAGGAAAAAAAACACCCGTTCTTAAAACCGTCACGTCCATGACTGTTGATGCGCATACCTATCTGATAGAAAGCTTTGTGGATATTTCAAAGCAGAAAACAGCCGAAGAATCGTTGATCGAAAGTGAAAAAAAATACCGTCTGATATTTGAAAATGCCAACGACATCATTGTACTGGTCGATAAATACGGTAAAATATTGAATGTTAACAAACAACTTGAGCGCGTCCTTGGTTATGCACCTGATGAGGTGACCGGCAAGAGTTTTTCCGAGGCTGCGTTGCTGAAAGCCAGGGATATCCCCAAACTCCTGCGGCTCTTTATTGAAATCGTACGCGGGAAAAAAGAGATTAACCTGTTTGAACTGGAACTGACGCATAAAAACGGCAGCACGGTAAACGTTGAAATAAACACCGAGCGTCTCGAGAAGAACGGCAGGCTTGAGGGATTCTTAAGCCTTATCCGCGACATAACGGAACGCAAACGCATATACATTGAAAAGCATAAACTCGAGCAGAAGCTCCATCAGTCGGAAAAAATGGAGACCATCGGCCAGCTTGCCGGCGGCATTGCGCACGATTTCAACAACCAGCTTGCAAGCATTATCGGCTTTGCCGACCTGATAAAGATAAAAATGGACAATAAAGAGGCGCTCAAACGGTATACCGAAAACATTCTTACCGTTGCGCACCGTTCCGCACACCTGACAAAACAGATGCTCGCGTTTGCGCGTAAAGGCAAGTACCGTAATTTTCCGGTCAACATTCACAAGCTGATCTCGGACGTCGTCACCCTGCTTGAACACACTATCGAAAAGAAGGTCGCCATTAAACAAAACCTGAATGCGAATCGATCCATCAGCATGGGCGACGCGTCACAGTTGCAGAATGCCATACTCAACCTTGCACTTAATGCGCGCGACGCCATGCCCAACGGCGGGAATCTGACGTTCGAGACTTCAAACGAATTTCTTGATGAAAAATATTGCAAAACAAGCTCCTTTAACCTGAAAAAAGGCGATTTTATAAGGCTCTCGGTTTCAGACACAGGCACCGGTATTGAACCAAAAGTAATGAAGCACATTTTCGAGCCGTTTTTTACCACAAAAGAGGTTGGCAAAGGAACCGGTATGGGGCTTGCCGCTGTTTTTGGCACGGTGTGCAGCCATAACGGGGCGATAACCGCTTTCAGCGAGGTCGGCAAGGGGGCAACCTTTACCCTCTATCTTCCGGTTGCCGCGAACGAAGAGCGTATCGCACCAAAAAGCATTTCATCCGATCCCGCGCCTGTGAAAAACAATGCTTCCATTTTATTGATCGATGACGAAACCTTGTTTCTTGATGTGATGAAAGAGACTCTGGAAGAGGCAGGTTTCACTTTACAGATTTACAAGAGCGGCAGAGAAGCTGTCACGTTCTATAAGAAATCATGGAAACAGGTTGATCTTGTCATTCTTGATCTGATCATGCCCGACATGGACGGCAGAGACGTGTTTGTTGAACTGAAAAAAATCAACCCGGATGTGAAAGTCCTGCTCTCATCCGGCTTCAGCCTCGAGGCTAAAGCGATCAAACTACTTGAAAACGGCGCAAAAGCCTTTATTCAGAAACCCTACAGCACCGCGGAATTGATTGTGAAGATTACTGAAAGTCTTGAATGAGGGAGTGTTGGGATTTTAGATTTTAAATTTTAAATTTTATATTTTTGTATGGATGGGGAATGTCTTATAAATACGAGACGAGTCCCGCTTCACGAGTCCCGCTTCACGAGTCCCGCTTCACGAGCCCCGCTTCACGAGCCCCGCTTCACGTCCAAACACAACTATTGCAGCACAAACTTCGCAGCCTTTGTCACCCCCGACGTTCTCATTTTGCACAGGTATATCCCCGCAGGCAGATGAACTGCATGATCGGTCGACGGGCAGATGCGTATCGTATGTGTTATTCCTGCACCGACCGTCTCATTCAACAGGGTTTTTATCAACGCGCCGTTCAGGTCGTACAGGCCTATTGTAATCCGCGCATGCGCTTCGTTTCCAATTACGGGAACCCTGTATCGAATGCCGGATTGTGTCGCATGAAGGTAAAAGCCATGATCCGGGTTTGTATTGTTCTTCTGTATCCCGACAACATCCCCCAGAGAAAACGACATCTCATCCCCTACGATACTGACATTGGCGACCTGTATCTTCGAACTGCTGGCGTTATGCCATTTTGCCGAAGGGGTTGTATTGTCATTAAATTTGGTTTTGTCTCCTGAATGAAACAGATCCCCTGCTCCCCCGCTGTTTGCGGAGTTTTCCAGATCGTTTTTCCCGTCAGCCTGTTCAGGCACGCAATAATCGTTTTTGCCGGAAGAGGTGTTCGAGCCGTCTTTATCCACGTGCCATATCAGCAGACCTTCATCCGGAATTGTGGCGCTGCGGCCGGTTTTCCGGCGTGCTTCGATCCAGTAGCTCTCCTTTGCACTGCCGGAAAATTCACCGGTATACGTATAGGCTGAAGCGGAATTGGCAACATGCTTATAAAGATTTCCAAGCGGATCCTGGGTAATATTTCGTACTTCAATCCAGCCCTTCAAGCTGCGGAAGAACGCATTCGGTTGAACCGGATTCCTGCCGCCGCTCCCGCTCATGACACAATAACCACCTGCGCCGGAAGAATGATTATCGTACGCGTAGAGATCCGCCCATCCGCAAAGCATGTGCCCGTTTTCATGCACAAACGTGCCGAGGCTTAACGAGGTGCCGATATTGGTCATCTGGTAGCGGGATATCTTCAGGCCGGTGCTGATGGTGAAATTTACCGATCCGCTGTGAGGCCATAATCCCTGCGCCCACCCCTGCGACGGAGACCCTGCGTATAATAAATTCACGGCCCGTACGCTCCCGTTACTCTGGGTCACCGTACTGAAATCAAAGGTTCCTCCGTTCTTGATCGTGGTCAGAATCTCGTTGATTAACTCTGTGGCGCCTGCATATCCGCCTGAACGGTCATAATACGATTTATTGTTTTTTGCGGTTATAAACCCTGCGAGCCGCTGCAGATAGAGCTGATTACCCGCAGACACGTCATAAAAATAGTCCCGAATCGAACCATTGTTCTGAAACCCGGTATATCCTGCTGTGTTAAGGTATTTTTCTATCTCTTCTTTCGCTACCGCTGATTTCTGATCGGGGAAATCGATAAGCACTGTCAAACCGTATACAGTATCTGTTTTCATGGTCCGGGTAAGGATCGGCTCTCTGTTCAACAATTCTTTAACCGATGCCTCGTACGTAATCTTATTCAAATCATAAAACCTTGCTTTTCGTATGGCAAGAACAGACGCGCTGCTGACCCGTATATGTTTCGAAAGCATTGTTACCAGCGACTGATTTGCAGGGTTGTACCGTATACCGGTAGAAAGGTATTGCGTACCATCATTTGAGAGTGCAGCGTAACAGATCCAGCCCGTTTGAGCGTCCCGGATAAGCGTATATCCGCTCGGATCTTCCACGACCTGATAAAACTCATCGCCGGATATGCTAACCGGGACAAACGAGCCATCCGGTTGAAGTAATTGATGGATTTCATTGAAAACAGGTGCAGCAATACTCTCAACAAATAAAAACAGACAAACAGACGAGATAAAAACGAACGATTTGTACATATATAACTCCCCTCTATGAAACCCACCCGCCATGACCCCATAACCGTAATGTATCCTATATTTTTGATTTTCGCTATTTTTTTAATAAAAACAATGTTCAAACAGTATAACTAATTGTTTTTAAGTAAGTTACAAATATCTGATGTATCAGTGTCAATGACACATCGCCAAGAGCGGTCCTGATTATATAAAACAATTTAATCGTAACGAAACGCGTAATCGCAGAGGAAAGATTATCATAACATCTGGAATTAAATTGTATGCACACAGCTATTTTTGTACTATATGCACTGTTTACGAATTTTTCGATTATTCGCATGCATTCAACCTATGGTTATAGCCAGGCTCTGAAGTTTGGCCTTTTTTTACATTTCCGGCATGTTGACAATATTTTAATTTTATGATATAATTAATCTTTAATAACAAAAAGGTCACCACGGTATTGATTATGCTAAAATCCCACACACTTATTCCTTTAACGCATTGATTTTAATACAAATCTACTTTTAAATCGTGCTATATATTAATTTAATGCACTGGATTGATTGCATTGTTGTACCTGTTTTAACAGTTTTATCAAGGTATCAAATATGAAATTATGTAATGAAAACAAAGACAACCATTTATTATGTTCTGACCTGGAACCGTCGTATCGTACCATTTTATACCGGCATCTTCTGGATAACATGGAGGATGCGGTCATGATTTACAGTTACAAAGGTTATTTCCTCGATTGTAATAAGGCTGCATGTAACCTGCTCGGCTATGAGCGGGACGAGTTCCTGAGTCTGAGTCCGGCAAAAATCGTACACCCGGATTTTCATGCGAAGCTCGGAGGCAAACAAACGATTAATACAAAAGAGGAGACTTTCGAGTCATTCTTAAAGACAAAAGAGGGCTCATTAGTGCCGGTGCGGGTCATTTCACACACACCTGTTGATTTCAACGGGGAATCCGCCATGATCACCATAGTACGGGATATCACCGAGAAAAAAAAGAGCGAAAGCATCATCAACGAAAAAGAGAACCGGCTGCATGCGATTTTCGATTACATGCTCACCGGTGTTGCGATAATCGACGAAAAAACGCACCAAATCGTGGACATCAATCCCGCAGCCCTGAAAATGATAAACAGACCGAAACACACGGTGCTAGGCCAGATGTGCCATTCGTTCATCTGTCCTGCGGAAAAAGGCAAATGCCCCATATCCGATCTTCACCAGACGGTCGACAACTCGGAGCGGGTGCTGCTTGGGTTGGACGGCAAAAGGATTCCGATTCTCAAAACCGTGGCAACCATGAACGTGAACGGCCAGACCTACCTCGTGGAAAGCTTTGTCGATCTTACCAAACAGAAAAAAACCGAAGAGTCTCTGCGGGAGAGCGAAGAACGGTACCGGCTTATTTTCGACACTGCCAACGACATTATCGTACAGATGGATATTAACGGCGTCATCGTCAATATCAACAACCAAATTGACGATATTCTGGGGTATACACCGCAGGAATTGATCGGCAAAAAGTTTGCCGACACAACCCTGATTATACCTGAAAACATCCCCAAACTGCGAAACATACTTGCCGACCTGCAAAGCGGCAAAACCGGAATAAACCTTTTCGAACTGGACCTGGTTCAAAAAAACGGCGCTACAGTCAACGTAGAAATTAACACCGAAATAATCCGTAAAAACGATGCAATCACCGGCGTGCTCAGCATCATACGCGACATAACCGAGCGTAAAAATGCCTTTTTAGAAAAAAACAAGCTCGAAGAAAAGCTCCGCCAATCGGAGAAAATGGAGGCTATCGGCCAGCTTGCAGGCGGCGTTGCGCACGATTTCAACAATCAGCTTGCATGCATCATCGGATTCGCAGAGCTTATAAAAACACGCACCAATGATGCCGAAACGATAAAACATTTCGCCGAAAACATCATGACCACCGCGCAACGCTCCGCGGATCTGACCAAACAGCTCCTCGCCTTTGCAAGAAAAGGGAAATACCGGGCCATACCGGTAAATATCCATAAAATCATATTTGAAGTCATCACCCTGCTCGAGCGCAGTATCGATAAAAAAATCCAGCTCATGCCCAGCCTCAAGGCAAAATCATCCGTGGTTATCGGCGACCCGACCCAGCTTCAGAACGCCATTCTCAACCTGGCCCTTAACGCCCGCGACGCAATGCCCGCCGGCGGCGAACTCTCTATTTCAACCGACACGATATATTTGGACGAACTCTATTGTAAATCCAGCCCCTTCAGCATTTCAAAAGGCAATTACGTCAAAATCTGCGTCACCGACACCGGCATGGGCATTGATCCCAAAATACGCAAATACATTTTCGAGCCTTTTTTCACCACCAAAGAGGTAGGCAGAGGAACCGGCATGGGACTTCCGGCGGTCTACGGCACAGTTACCACCCACAACGGTGCCGTTACCCTCTACAGCGAGCTTGGCAAAGGCACAACCTTTACCCTCTACTTCCCTCTGACGGAAACAGAAACCAGCGAAAACGACATACAATTCACCGATGAACCCGCAATAACCGGAAACGCCCGCATTGTGCTTATCGACGACGAATATATGATTATAGAAATGGCGGAAACTCTGCTCAAACTACTCGGCTACAGCGTTACCTCGTGTAAAAGCGGAAAAGAAGCGCTCCAATTCTACGCCAAATCCTTCAAAGATATCGACCTCGTTATCCTGGACCTGATAATGCCGGGCATGGACGGTAAAGAGACCTTTACCGAACTTAAAAAAATCAACCCTGCGGTTAAAGTATTGCTCTCATCAGGCTACAGCATAGACGGAAACACTCGCCAGCTCCTTGATATGGGCATACGAGGTTTTATCCAGAAACCGTATGTCCAGAACGAGTTCGCAAAAAAAATCGCAGAAGTGCTGAAAGAATAGAATAGAACGCGGATAGTTCGGCAAGCTCACTACAAGTTGTTCGGCAAGCTCACTACAAGTTGTTCGGCAAGCTCACTACAAGTTGTTCGGCAAGCTCACTACAAGTTGTTCGGCAGGCTCACTACAAGTTGTTCGGCAAGCTCACTACAAGTTGTTCGGCAGGCTCACTACAAGTGACGCGGATTGGGCGGACAAGGTACTACGGAGCGATTAGCGTAGAAGTATTTACTCGGATCAATACAAAATTTGGGTTAAGAAAAGATACACGAACCCGAGATAAAATTCGAGATACGGATTTTGAGGGGTATTATCAAAAGCAGTTTTGATAATTGGCTAACTTAATTACTTACCGGGGATAAATATATACGGATTCAGGTGTTTTGATAATCATAACCTATTGGAATTTTTAGGTTATTACCCTGTTTCGGCGATTTGCATAATCTGGATATTACTCTTATTTGAAAGCATCTTCAAATACCGATGTAAGATTCGGGCCATTTTCATCTGTTTGGGGATTGCATGACAGTACGAATATAATTGAGAATTAAATGCAGATAGACTACTAACGCCTTCCTTTTATTGTAGTTACAGGTGCCAAAAATGGCGGATTATTCATTAGTTTATTTACAAAATTTGAAATAGTCTTTACCCAGGTCTCTTTCCTTAAATAATCATACGATGATCGATCTTTTTTAACTGACTCAATGAAACCGAATGAAACAAGCACTTTCGCATGATTATCCCAAAGAACAAACATGGATTTGACGGTAAGTGTTGTAACCGGAGATACGAATTGATGTTGTCCTCCTGATGGCAATGCTGCATTTTGAACTGTTTTTATTCTCTCACTTCTAATTTTTAAATTACTGATAAACAGAATCATTCGAGGACTCTCTTCTTCAAATTTAAACTCGCTCCCTTTCTCGGGTATGTCTAATTCCGGTTTGAATCCGTTTGGAAGTTTAACAAAATCTTTATCCCATTTGATTTCATTCATGTTGGCCGGCTCTGAAAAATACACTTTTGTAAAATTATTTTTAACTTTCAGTTCAGCAAGCAGTTGTTTTTTAAAAAGATGTACTATAACCAGTCGGGGGTTATCAATCGTTATTTGGCTTACTTTTTTAAACGAATAATCGCTTTCGTTTGTATTTGTATTCGAATTATCAGCAGTTTCAATTTCTTCAACTATGTATTTATACTGCCTTTCGGGGCCGTCGCGGGTTACTTTTTTAAATGCAAAGTTATCCTCCTCCGGTGCGCCACTAACTCTAATCCTTGTTGCTCCCAACTCGCTTAAAACACTTTCCCATGCGTATGCCGTATCTTTGCAAGGATTTTCAGAGTCCTCCTCCGTTTCTCCGGTTATGAGCTTTTTAAAAATATTTGCTGTACTGGAAGAAAAATGATAATCTTCACATTCGTAATTAATAATAATGACGGGTGCTGGTGATGGTAAAATTACTATAGCGATTTCGATATTTTTTAAGCTTTTGCTTCGGTAAGCATCTGATATTTTTATTCTCGGGCTTGATGCGAATGCCATTGAAACAAGTGTAAGTATGGATAGTATATGGTATATCATACCAGGCAGATCTCGTTTAAGTGTTTGTGAATACTATTAAATATAAATCAAACCCTCCCAAAAGCAAAGCAACGGTAAAACCACTATAAAGTATCAATCAATAATTCCGTATAAATTTTAATCGAAACCTGCAGGTATTATCGTCGATTGATTTACCTTATGCATCCAACCTTAAAATCGCCTCATCAACCGAGGTTAGAAACAAAATCCTCCCGGTCCTATTACTCTCCCGTATAAAGTCTTTCAGGCTTTTGCTTGTGTATTTGGAGAAATCACCGATAACAGCGAGCCGGACCTGGTAGTTAACGAATTTCTGGAGGATGTCTCCGGCAAAACGGGTTTTCAGATCGAAGAAATCGGGATTAAGGTTTTTTTCGTGGACAATAATTGATCGCGCACCGAGATAATCGGCGTTGGCCATTACATCAAGGGCGTCCTGAACTGTTGAAATTTCAACCGTGTCGGAGACCAGTTCTGCGATGTTGTGGTTTTTGGTTTTGTGAATTTTAAGATTCATTGCAGAGATCCTCTGTAAATGTACTGTTTCAATCGTATCATAAAATAATTTCATTATTACTTTTATCCATAAAAAAAGCGGTATCAACCGATACCGCTTTTTCTTCAGAATGCCTTGTTTTCTTTTTTTTCCAATACCTCCTTCCCCCATTATTGGGGGAAGGCCAGGATGGGGGCGAGACAGAGAATTGGATTATTTCTGCACCACCACATTAATCGTATTCTTAAATCCTTTGGCTTCCATTGTTACTACATAGAGTCCTGCCGCAACAGAATTCAACGGCAAAGTGTAGAATCCCGGTTTCATCTTTTCGTTAACCAGTGTGCGGATCAATTTACCTTGCGTGTTATACAGCGACAGAGACACCGGGTTTGCATTGATCTTTTCCGGCACCTGGAAATGTACTTGCGCGCCGTAGTATTTCAAATCATACGACTGGGGCATGGCAGTAAAAGTATTGTTGATCGGCACAGTACCGTCGATCCTGAAATCGTCTATACAGATATCGCTCGCCCAGCCGGAACCGGTAATCGCCCTGAACCGGAATATGACCCGTTCGCCTTTGTAGGTGTTCAAGTCAACGATCTTTTCGATCCATTTATCGCCCTGGTTCTTGCTGACCGTGAACACATCGTTTTTCCATGTTCCGTCGACGCAGATATCAAGATGCAGCTCGCCCATCTCGTCCGCACCGGCGTTGCTGCTGAACATGTGATACCAGAAGTAGAGTTTCGGATTGGACAGGACGCTCAATCTGAACTTCGGCGTGCTGAAATCCACTTTTTTGTTCGGATTACCGCTGAAAGGCGAATCTGATGATTCAACATAGATATAGTTTCCCGATCCGGAGGTGTGATCCGCGCTTGCCCCGGTTGCACCACCCTGATCCGGAACCTTGGTGGGGGTCATATTCTTCCATACCAGCCAATCAAAATTGTCTGTTGTGGCCTGTTCCCATTTTGTGGGTAGTATCGTTTCCCCGGTATCAAGCGTGTCGAATGTCTGAACATACGGCGGCGTGATGAAATATTCAGCCATAATTTCGAAAGTTTTATCACTCTCGTCAAAGAGTGCAGCGCTGTCGATGGAGGTAATCTTGATTTTATAGTCGGCGCCGGTCTGATAGTTGCCTGGTATCTGCCATATATGGGACCCGTCGCTTGCGGTTGTCGATGCCAGCACCTCTTTGAGCGCGCCCCCTTTGAAAAGCTCGATTTTCACGTTTCCGTCGATATTATCGCCCCATTTTATATCACAGGCAGAGCCCAGTTCGAGCTTCTCGCCGCCGTTGGGAAACGTAACTTTGATAAAAGGCGACATGTTTTTGCCACGGAATTTGATCGCAGGGCAGCCGAAAAGGTTGGATTCGACGATATCTTTTTTCTGGCTGGTACAGGTGCGGTGCGAATATTCATTAAATTCACCAAAATACTGCATATTCTGTCCCCAGCAAGCTACCCAAAATGCCATGTGTACTTTATGCGAAGAACCGCCGGTCGGGCTTCCCGGCTGATAATAGCCGTAATTCGAATTCCAAACTCCTGCAAAAAAGCCGGTCCTGGTTTGGGTGGTAAAACGCTCGGCAATGCAGTCTGACTGAAATTTGCCGGGAATACATCCCTGGGATTTACCGAATATAAAATTAGTATTGGTAAACTTGGTTTCGTCATTGTTGCTCAATTTCATATTGTAGGTAGTGTTGCTATGTCCAAGATGGTCTATTATACTGAAAACATTCGAATTGATTTTCGTAATCAACTGATCCTTTGTCCATCCGGAAGACTGGGTATCAAAAAGGCTGTCGAATAGCCAGGTAGCAGGGAAAGTATCTTCGATAGCATTCATAGAGCCTGTGCCCAACGTGCTGTTGTCCAGTTCTTCACCAAGGCTGAGGTGCGAAGTCCAGTATGCGCCGGAATTGTTTTCGTAAGCAAGTATCTTATAAATCTGGTTCGAAACCTCCTTGCCGTTTTCCGCAGAGATGCGGCCGATAAATACCTCTCCTGCATAATCAGAGCTCCAGGTGCTTTCATCAAGGCACTGGTACGGCAAATCGGATGCTTCACTGCCTACCATAAAGCACGGTATTGTAGCGGTAGGTCCTGGGTCGCCCACCAGCAAAACGAATTTCGTATTATTCTCGGTATAATATTTTTTAATAAAGCTTCTTATAGCTTCTTTAGTGGTGCCGGCATTATCCAGCGACTCCACTTTACAGGTAAATCCCTGTGATTCCCTCTGTTTAACAAGATCTTCGATCTTCGGCGTCTCGGTCGCATTGATCAGGGAATTCGGTGCAATAACAAGATAGCGGTAGTCCGGCGCAACATCCCTGGCAGCCGGATAGGTGCTTAATGCTTCCGGGTTCTCTTCGGTAATTGCTCCTTCCAGAAGCCTGTCCGGACGTGCCTTTACATCCGTTCCTCCGCTCAAATCAGGTTTCAGCGTTATTTCAACGCTAAAGGTTTTAAAATATGAGACTGTACCGCTTTTCGGCATATAGGAGACCGGATACAGGTTGATATAAGCTATCGGAATACCGCAGCGATATTGGATTTCGGTAAACTCATGTGTTTTAGCCGGAAACACGGCATCAGATTCGTAGATAGCTGCATCTGGTTTTGACCAGACAGGTGCAGTGCCGATAGGCAGCTGAAGCTCGCCATACGAAAGACGGTAAAAACCGGGAAGCCGGACAACCTCTTTGGGAGTAACTTTAATACTCTCGACAGTTCTGCCTTTTGGCATGATAACACGCGAAAAAATAGAGGGCACTTCAGGTTGACCTGCCTCTGAGTAGAGGTTTGCATTACCCATTGCACAACGGCTGGCTGCCATCGATCGTGTGCTCTGGTATGCAACCGGAGTAAAACTGACCGCGGGCGTGGAATAATTCAAAATAATGGAAGTGTTGCTCTGTTTCACCACCTGCACCATGACCTGGTTCTGCCGGGCATCGCTTAAAAGCCCTGCTGCCGGTTTCCATTGCCCGGCTGATACAGAGAATGAAATCAGAAATAGCGTTGATAAAAATAGAATTGATTTTAAATAACCAGCGGAACCCTTCATATACCCCCCTTTTGATGATAATTTTTTAAAAAAATATTTGATTTGTCTACAGCCGAGATTTTACCCCATATAGTATTATAATATACCGAAAAAAATACGGTTTTGCAGAATTTGTTTATATCGATCTGTATTTTAATACTATCAGTAAAAAAATGTTTTTAATTTGCTTTAACCCGGTTTTTTTTGGCTGATTTTTAAAGGTGGCAATGCGGTATATGAAGATACATTGCGTATTTCAGGTAGTCGTTAGTAAAATAACGAAATATACAGGAAATAAAACGTCATCTATTCAAAACTGTGAATAATTTGCGCTTTTAAATCTTCAATACTGTTGCATGTATGGAGATTATTATTGCCGATTTCGTACAGATCGGCGAATGTTTTAAAGGAGCTGCCGTCTGACCTGAAACGATCAGCGCCTTTGTTAAAAAATGAGGCTTTTTTCATGAACTCCGACTTTGATATACAGCCGCATACGGTGAGTAGAGAAATGGTGGTATTATAACTGCAGAAAATATAAATATCCGTATTGTATTTGAGCTGCACTGCCATGAAATTATTCACATAATAATCACGAACTTCGGTGGTACGGGTCATGGTCTTGACGTCGATTATTGTATCGTTAAAGGTGAAATCCGTGCCGCTGTCGAATCCGGTTGCGCCGTTTATCAAGCCGAGCCCGAAAAGTTCCATGATTACCGACTGCCCCAGTATACCAACAAACTGCTGCTCTCTGGTGCCGTCTGCATAACCGCGTTTCCCGAAATTATATCTCTCGATCTGCTGTGCGCAGTGCTTCTTTATGTGATCTGGAACTACGATGTCAAACATTGCTGCACCTTTCAGATTTAATTGTTCTCTTCCCCAACCTTTGCCACCTCATCAAACCATCGTCAATAGTGCAATTTTCAATATTCAATGTCCAATGCTCAATGCACAAGTATTAAGAAATGTATCTTGACGGGCAGCTTTTTTTAAAAAGGAATACAAACATTCCCCAACCATATAAAAAATCTGAAATCTGCAATCTGAAATCTGCAATCTTAAATTTCTCCATCCATCCTCCACTATCTACAATCCATATCCGCTTCATCTACTCGTTTCTGAGCTTTTTTGCAATATTCCTTTGAAATATCAATACCCAGATACCTTCGGCCGGTCATTTGTGCGCACAGGGTTGTTGTTCCCACACCATTGAACGGATCGAGCACCACGTCGTTACTGAAGCTGAACAGTTTCAGCACCCGTGTTGCGAGCTCCTGCGGGAACATTGCCGGGTGATTGAACTTTTTCATGTTTCTTTCCGGTGCAATGCTCCATTTGCTGACTACCCATTTCTTGAACTCATCGGCCGATATATCGGCATGCTTCGATACGCCCTGTTTTTTCAGGGTTCCTTTTGAAAAAATCTCAAGAAACTCCCACGTATATTTGAGATAGGGATTGCTGGGGCTTTTCCAGCTCCCCCATGCGGTGTATTTGCAGTTATAATTGTTCTTTTCCCACAGGATCTCGCCTTTCCAGATCATTTTTCTCGACATGAAGTAGGAGCTTATCACATGATGGCTTGGGATATAATCCGAAAACAGGGGCTGGATATTGACAATAATTCTGCCTCCGTATTTCAACACGCGTATGCATTCATCGAATATGCCGAACAGTTTGTTAAAATAGTTCTCCCATCGGCGGGCGTCGTCTCTGTCTGACTCATAATCAAGCCCGAAATTGTACGGCGGCGAGGTGAAAACAAGGTCGATACAGTTATCCGGCAGGTTTTTCAGAATCTCTGCACTGTCTCCGCATATAATACGGTTTTCATACTCTTCCGGTAAAACAGTATTTTCATCAGAGAATCCATTACCCTGCGCATAATAGTACTGGCTTCTGTTTATCTCTTTCTGTTTCCTGCCTTTGACCTTCCTCTCCTGATTATAGCCGACATAGACCCGTTTTCCGGCGCGCAGTCCATAACTTTTTATAGCGTCGATCTCTCTGACTATCGAGTCGAGCAGGATTGATAATGCGTCGGAAATTATATCCTTTTTTGCTTCGGCAATCGTTGTTTTCAGCGCATCGAAATTTACTTTGCCAAGAAGAACCGTGCACCCGCTCTCCCCTATCGTATAAGCGATATCACGCCGGGGAAATTTTCCGAAGACACTCTCGAGCTTGTCGTGGTCGTTTGCGTTCAGATCATAAAAATCTACCGGTAGTATGATGTGCTTATAATCAGCAGCAGTACCCGCTTTTTTCTGGTTTTGACGCATGGAAGCCTGGTTTCTTAATGATAATTGTTAATAAAATCTGTTTTATTTAAGATACGTTTCAACCCGTATACGTAATCCCGCAGCTACTCTTTTAAAACCATATCGATACACATAACGGCAGCCAGAATTAGTGGTCGCAGGGGTGAATCCGCAGGAACAACCTCCGCGATCTTCAGGATATAATTATCTGCGCTGGTAAACAGCTCCTTGCCTATGCCTGCCCATTTTTTTGTGACCTGTGCAAACTCTTTGTCGCCGTAAACAAATTTAAAATCCCAGCCGGTCCATTTGCCTTTCAGATTACACACTACATTTTCTTTATCGTCCAGAACATCAAACGCACCTCCAATGGAAAACAGCTTCTGCTTGAACCATCCGATAAGCTCACTTTTTTCATCGTACACCGCCACTTTCGATTTTATAAAAGTGACGCCGCGGGTTACTCTGACCAGAGGTGTGCCGTCTGTTGCTTTTATCGTAATATCAAAAGGAGTATATCGCTTATATTTGGTGAACCTGAACCATTTTGTCCAGAAACCAAGCTTCTCTTCGCGGCACTCCATGATGATCTTTCCCTGCTCCGGATCATAAATATCGAAATTGTTCGCAGCCTTGAACATGCCGACATGCTCTTTAACAAGAAAAATGTTTTTGGCAAGTGATTGATGCATCGGATACGCTCCTTTCAAGTATTACACTGATAAAAAACCATACTATGCCTTTACCCTGCGTTCAGAAAAAAGCATCTACACTCCTTTTACTGAACCGCATGTACATAGAGCTTTTGATTTATGAAAATAAGATACTATGCCCCACTCGTGAATACAAGAAAAAACAGTCCCCCACCCGGCCTCCCCCGCTTACGAGAAATGAGCGTAAGGAGTTCAAACACGTACAGTCTTTCCTCCCGGCCTCCCCCGCTTACGAGAAATGAGCGTAAGGAGTTCAAACACGTACAGTCTTTCCTCCCGGCCTCCTCTGCTTGCGAGAAAGAAGATGATGAGCCGGCGGAAAAATCATACTACCCGGACCCGATTCCTCCATCAACTATCCCTCGATTCCCTTGACCGCCGTGTAAATTCCTTAAATATTAGAGTTGTTGCATAATCAGGTTTTAATGAAAATTTACAAAATAATCTCGTTCCTCGTCCTCGTCCGTCGTCCTAAAAAATCCAATCGTTTCAGGCTATCGAGGACGAGAAGGATGGACGAGTACGAGGACGGTTTGTCAATACTTATCAGAAAATGAATTATGCAACAACGCTATTACTGATTCCTGACCAGCCTTACGGAGAAACCGCAACCCTTCAAATCATAATACCGGTTAAGAAAATCGCGGCTGAAGCTGAGGTAACGAAGGATCGCAATAGACGCATCGTTCTCCGTAGCGGTCCACCAGAAACCGTAGGCGCCCATGTCAATAAAATATCCAGTGCGATAACGGTAGCCGCCTGGAAGAGCAGAAAAACCACTCTGATTGTTCGTAGTCAGGTCGTTGCCGATTGCCCCGGCATTAATCGATGTATTCCAATCCGTAGTGGTTGCAAGTGATTTTGCTATCTTGTTGCCGGTTGTAGTCCCATCCCAATTATACCCATTGGCGATCAGGTAATTCTGCAAGGTAACCTACTCCGCATCGTTGGGTACATGCCAGCCTGCGGGGGCAAGCTTTTTTGTATTTACTGCATACCAGTTATAGAGCGCTCCGAATTTCTTGATGCTGTCGGCATCGGCGGTGTGGTTGTAATAGCAACAGGCTCCGGTGTTAGTGAAGGAGCAGGAATCCCAGGTACTGTCATTGAGGACATTGGGTATCGCTGATCCGTCGTTATACCTGGTTGTCCGCAAATTCTCTTTCGTCCAAACCTGACTCCCGATTTTTATTGTCTGATACACATTCCCATCAATATCGGTTACGGTTGAATCGGTATTGTTGGTATTAACGGGATTGCTCTTATTGCAGGATAATGCAACTAAGCAGGGTAATGAAATCAATACCAGACTGATTATTAAAACTGATTGCGATTTAATACCTGGCACACTTTCTACCCTGCCTGAAGTTAATGAATTAACCGGACAGTATTAATAATAAAAATTAATCAGCACTATATTTCAAACATCTAGCAAATATAAAATTATATTATATCTCTATCAAATAACAGCCTAATTTCGCGGTATACGTATGCATTAATTGTTTGTTCTTTAAAATATAAGGATTTATACGCACCACATTGTGAAAAAACTACTATTATTAATTGGCGTGTTTGTATTATTCACCGGGAATGCCCCGGCAAATCAGAGTATAACTGGTGTGTACGATTCAGCCGTTAAATCCCCGGATTCGCCTGCCATATTTGATCTGAAAGGATATTATCCTGATAACCGCATAGCCGATACACAATCCGTTGAACCTCCAAAGCAGGAGCCTTCCGTCACAGCACCTTTGTCCGATACTGCAGGTGAATTGATCGGTGATGACGAGATCGAGCTTGCGCCAGAGGAGACTATTTCACCAAAGGCTATTACGACAGGCGAAACTGCAGATTCACTGCCGTCGTTTGAAAAAATGCCCGAGATTAAAACCTTTGTCGAAGCACAATACCCTGAAGAACTCTACAAAAAAGGCATAGAGGGCACCGTACTGCTGGAGTTGCTTGTCAATGACAGCGGCACGGTTGACAGCATTTCCATTGTTCGGGGCGTCCATCCGGTTCTGGATACCAGTGCCATGAAAGCTGCGTATCGGTTTACCTTCAGCCCGGCTGTTGCGGGAGGGAAACCGGTGGCGGTTCTGATACTTTATGAATATCGCTTCACCTTGAAGGAGATTGTTGAAAAAGTCAGAGAGTATGTCAATTTTAAAGGAACGTTGCTGGAGCGGGGTACTAAAAATCCTATCGCCGACGCCATGGTGGTGCTTCATTTTATCGATTCCACGTCAGATACAACATTACCGGTTCCGTTTAACGCATATCTTTCTCAGATCGGCTCTTTCAAAGGACAATATCTTGAGGAAAACCGGCTGGTGACAGTCACCGATTCTCTTGGCCGGTTTGCGTTCAAATCATTACCATCGGACACTATCGAGCTGATTGTGCCGTTGCCCGGATATGAGGAGTTCAAACAAACGGAATATATCACGCCCAACGAAGAAACATCCGTTACCTACTATATACGGCGCGTTTCGTATTCCGATTATGAGATCGTGGTATATGGTAAAACAGAGGAAAAAGAGGTAAGCAGAAGGCAGTTGACCATTACTGAAGTAAAAAAGATACCCGGACTGGGCGGTGATGCGGTAAAGGTTGTACAGGCATTGCCCGGAGTCGCACGGCCGATTTTCGGGTCCGGTGCGATTGTGGTGCGCGGGGCGCCTACGTGGAACTCGCAGTTTTTTCTTGACGGTATTATATTGCCCCAATTGTATCATTTTGGCGGAATTAAATCGGTATACAATTCTGACGCACTCAAGGCGGTTGATTTTTATCCCGGCGGCTTTGGAACACGCTATGGCAACAGTATTGCCGGTATTATTGAAATCACCGGCCGGGAATCAAGAACCGATCGACGGCATGGAACTGTTGATCTGAGCACCTATGACGGATCGTTTTTGGTTGAGGGCGGGATAACGGACAAACTCTCTGTGCTGGCATCAGCACGCAGGAGTTTTATCGGCGACATCCTGCGCCTGATTACTGAAAGTGAGTACTTTAATCTTCCTTTTACCATTTCACCGTTTTATTGGGATTACCTGCTTCGGTGCGATTATACCATAAATAAAAATAACCATATGTACGCCACTGCGTTCGGCGGCAGGGACAGTATGACCCTTATATTTCCTTCCTTACAGGGAGGCAGCAACGAAGTCGACAAAGCGACCGACCGTCTGGGGTCAAATCAGACTTTTGCCATGGGAATTTTCGGCTGGGATTGGTCCGTATCGGATAAATGGTCTAATTCGTTGCGATACGCGCTTGTATCGGATAAAAACCTGATGTCGGTATTCGGTATTGTTAAAGTAGAATCGAACGCGATTGAAAACCAGTTGCGTAATCAATTGACCTATACGTTCAATAAAAAGATCCGCTGCAATCTCGGGCTTGATATCGACCTGTACTGTCTGGACATGATTTTGGTCATGCCTGGTGCAAATGGAGCCATTAACCGCGACACCTCCGAAAATTGGCTTCTGGGAGATGCAGGCGCATACCTTAATTTTGAATGGAAACCGCTCGACCGGTTGCTGATTATTCCCGGATTACGCTATGATTATTATCCGGAGCTCAGGTATAACGGTTCGCTGGTGCCTGAATTCTGGAATTATACTGAATTTGATAATAACAGAGGTATTTCGGGGGAACCGTCGATTCGATTGAGTGCCCGGTATGAGTTTGTTAAAAACCACACGGTTAAATTTTCAACAGGTAATTACTCCCAGACTCCGCAACCGGTGGGCCAGGTTATTCATAAAAAATGGGGAAATCCGGCGCTGCCTGCGACCAAAGCTGCGCACTATGTGCTCGGTCATGAATGGGATATTACCGATTTGATAAGCAGCGATATTCAATTCTATATGAACCGGCAATGGGACATACCCCGCTTCGCCAGAGCCGAAGACATAGGCGGCGGCGTCAACAGCGTCGACCAGTTATGGGTCGGCAACGGCAAAGGCCGCATGTACGGGATGGAAATCATACTGCGGCATGAAAAGAGCGAACGGTTTTTCGGCTGGATCGCTTATACGCTTTCCCGCAGTGAACGGTATGATTATTATACGGTTAACCATAAACCGTGGAAACTCTACGACGAGGACGAAACCCATAATCTGCAGATTCTGGGGAGCTGGAGCCTGAGGCGGCAATGGGATCTGGGGTTCCGCATGCGGTATGTGACCGGAAAACCTACAACACCGGTCATCAGGGTGGAATACGACGAGTCTTCCCTTTCGTTTATTCCGATTGAGGGTGAAAAAAATTCGATGCGGGTACCGCCGTTTTTTCAACTCGACGTCCGAATTGACAAAAAATGGGTTTTTGACAAATGGATGTTTTCGATATACGTGGATTTAATGAATCTCAGTTATTTTATTTACAAAAGCCCGGAGATTCAGGTGTGGGATGATTTTTATGACGAAAAAACCACGGTCAGCAATGTGTTTACGCCGGCAATCGGGTATCGGGCGGAATTCTGATACCGGGATTGCAGCAAAGGACTGCGCTATGATCAAAAAAGTGTTAAGCGGCCTGGCATGCGTTATGATATGCTGTGTATATCAGTGCGGTCAATTATTTCCCACGACGTTTGACCGGGTGGATGCAGATCGGGTGCGGGTGCTGGATTATATATACGATCCTCCTGAAGCGGCGCCGGGAGACACGGTCACGGTGAAAGCGATCTTCGCCGGGGCCGGCGATTCGCTGCAACCCGCAGATGTCGCGTGGAGCGCATCGTTTAAAATGCTGAGCAATCTCAACGGGGTCGATACTGCGCTGGATATCCGTCCGCTCGAGCTGCTCTCGTATGAACAGAGCTATTTTTCCACAAACACCAGTTGTCTGGTGTTACGCTTTAAAGTTCCGGACAGTGTCCTGTTTCAAAGCCCCATGATACCCGAGGATTGGACAAAAAGCATTCCCAACCAGACCATGACGGGAATTCCTGATTTCATCAGGAATATCGGGAAAAATACCTTTCTGACGCTTATTGATTCCATTTCCGCAAAAGCGAGGCTGTGGGGAGGACTTTTTCTGGAGTGTCTTACCCAGCAGGATACACTGCTGCTTCTGCAGACCCTTTCAAGCGACCAGAATTATATGATGTATCAGGATACGCTGAAATATTATATGCCGGCGATTTTACAGCTATTAACGGTAAAAATTCGTCTTTTCGCAGACATTAAAGACGCGTATCGGGTGCGTAGTGACTACTTTGTTCGCTACAATAACCGGTTTAAAAACATTCCCGGTTCAAAGGCATATATCAACAATAATCCGCACATCGACTCGGTCGGGATTTATAGCGTTAAAAAAGAAGGGCTTATCGAATTTAATCCGGCCCAGACCTCGTATGAATACCGGTTTCAGCGATTATATGGAGAGGAAGACTCGCTTATCACCGATACGATACCCGATTCTTTGCGTGTCATAACCATCGATAAGGGATACAGCTATTTTGTGGCCGGTTTTACCCGGACACCGGATCTTTCGATGACCATAGATTCCGCAATCTTTAACGGTTCGCCAGTGAATGAGATTCTTTTTTCACAGTATTTTTTCCAGCTTTCGGAAGAAGAGACTCAAGGCGTGTCCGCGTATGATTTTATGAATATTGTCAACGCAGGCAATTTAAGCGCACCGCTCTATCCGTCACTGGATAAAAACATTAAAACCGCTACGCTATGGCTGCAGGTGTATGATTATCTCCTGAACGAAATCAACAGACCAAAGGCGTCGGCGCTGAAAGAGGTGAAGATAGCGTTTACCTATACCAGCGCATATCTGATCGCCGTAAAAAAGAAAAAACAATAGCTGTCGCTTGGGTAAAAATAATCGCCTATTAAGGATATTTTCAAATTAGTAGCAACCCATGCTGCCGATTCGTTTTTCTATTTTTCATTTCTACTTAAAAGATGTATATTCATTCAGCTGGTTTGGCATACAGATAGGACTGTTTTTTAAAGCGCGTAATCGCAATTATTCGAAACTATAGTTCCATGTTAAAACAATGAACATCCACGTGTTCGTATATCTCTCAATCACCTGTTCAAGGAGAGCCGCATGAAGCGTATTGCCACATTTGTTGTGTTGGTTGTATTGTGTCTGGTTTATACGTCGTGTCAGAAAAAAAAAGGGGCGGCCGGCACACCGCCTGCCGGATCAGTCGATGAGATGCTCAACAGACCCCTCACGCTCGAAAATGTCATCGTGAGCAAACCGCCGTCGATCATGTCGGTGCTTGCGCCCATTGATCTCAACTTCAACGAACCGGTGATTCCGCAGCATCAGGTCGGCAGCGTGCTGGACAAATCCCCGTTTGAATTCAAGCCCGAAATCAAGGGGTCGGCAAAGTGGATCAGCCAGACCGCGATCAGGTTCAATCCGACCAGGCCGCTTGCCGCAGGCGTTTCGTACGAAGCGGTATTTACCGGAAAAACAGCATTCGGCACGCAGAGAAACGTGGATAATTTCAAATTCAGCTTTAAAACAGCGGAACAGGAGATCATTGAGTTTACCGGTGACTTTGAGCCTGACACTTCGGGCAAAAACATGGTCAGGTTCAAGGGGGTTATGACCTTTGCGCAACCGATCGAGGTGAATAAAATCCAAAAAGATCTCGGATGCGTATTAAAAAAGAAAACAGTGGCCTTGAGTCTGGAGTCTACTGAAAAACCCGATAAAATCAAGATAACATCGTCGCCCCTTTCACGCGGCGACAAGGCGCAGATGATGACCTTTACCCTGCCCAAATCCTATACCGCGGATCAGGAGAAGTGGTCAAGAGATATGGAGCTTCCGGAAAAAGAGGTATTCAAGGTAATCGCGCACATGGACCTGACCGATGCCAAGGCAGCGCAGCCGGTATATGGATTCCGTTTCAACGATCCGATAAAGACCGGCATGGACCTGTCCGGCTACGTGGTTATAGAACCGGACGTAAAATTCACGGTATCGGTTGATAATAAGTATCTCAAGGTGCAGGGCAGTTTTATAATCGGGGAAGAGTACTCCGTCACCGTGCGGGGCGGTCTCAAGAGCGCCTATGGCACCAAACTGGGCCAGGATTACATCCAGACCGTAGCCTTTTCCAACCTTAAACCCGAGGTCGTGTGGCTTTCCGAAGGCATCTATCTGCCGAGCGACAACAATTTCAAACTGCAGTTCAAATCGGTCAACGTCGGCAAGATACGGGTGGTAGTAAACGAAATCTATCCTAAAAACATCGGCTTTTTCATTCAGACCAACCTGCTCCAGGACCGCAAAACCCGCTCCTCCGGGTATGACGACGAGGAGTATTATTACGACTATCAGAGCAGCGATTTCTCCGACCTTAACCGGGTCGGAAAACAGATATGGGACACGGTGTATTCCATAGGCGACGAACGCAACAAATGGATCAGAAGCGAACTGGATATGCAGAACGTGTTTAAAGGAAAGCATAACACCGCATTCACTGTAACGCTGAGCTTCACTCGACAACAACTGTGCGGCGAATGTACCAACGACCGCTCGAAATTGAGCGCCGCCAGTCTTTTCTATGACAGCAACGATGATAATTACTACACAAATCCCTGCGGCGACGGGTATTATTACCGGCACGGCTCCATCAGCAAGCTTTTAATCGCTTCGGATATCGGCCTCACGCTGAAAAAAACCGACGAGGGGCTTCATGTGTATGCGGTCGACGTTTCCGTGGCAAAACCTGCGGGCGGGCTTGTGCTTGAGCTGTATACGTATCAGAACCAGCTTCTGAACAAACAGAAGACAGACGGCGACGGCCACGCGTTTTTCCCGGACATGCCCGACAATGGCTACTATATCCGCGCGAAACACAGCTATGGCCAGGCGATCATCAGGCTCGACCATCAGGCATGGGAGACGTCGTCGTTTGACATAGCAGGATTCGAGGACGCGTCGAAGGGCGTTGACGCCTTCATGTACGCTGACCGCGGCGTGCACCGCCCCGGAGATACGGTCAACCTTGCCGCGATCGTGCGCATGGACCGTAAAAATCCTCCCGAGGAACAGCCAGTCCAGCTCAAGGTGTATAATCCGAAAGGCCAGGTAGTATCCGAAACAGCGCAGCCCTGCGGCAAAAACGGGCACCTCTATTTTGCCGTGCCTACCGGCATTTCAGACCCGACCGGGTCGTGGCGCGCGGAGCTGAACATTGCGGGCCAGTCCTTTTCAAAAGAGCTTAAGATCGAGACCGTGCGGCCCAACCGCCTGAAAGTGTTCATCGAAACAGGGGACACGCTCGAGCCGGGCAGCGCCGAAATCAGCGGAACGCTCAGCTCGCGCTACCTGTTCGGCACGCCGGCTGCCGGGCTCAGTGCTAAAATGCGCGTTGATGTGTGGGAAACGTCCCTGAACCTGCCCGCATGGAGCGGCTTCACGTTCCGCCATCCTTTGCGCCGGTTCGACCGCAGGGACAATGAGCTGTTTGAGGACAATCTGGACGGCGAAGGCATGTACGGATTCTCCCATACCGTCGAAGAGGCTGAACTGGCGCCGGAGCTCCTGCAGGCGCAACTGCAGGCTACCGTGTATGAAAGAGGCGGCGGATTCACCAACGCGGGAAAAAAGGTGCTGATCGTGCCCTTCAGTACGTTTGTCGGCATCGAGAGCCCGTTCAGATGGGGGTACGCGCAGACCGGCACCACCTATACCCTGCCGGTCATTGTAACCAATGTCAGGGGCAAAGCGGTGCCGGGCCGCAAGCTGAAAGTAAAATGGTATGTAAACAAATCATACTGGTGGTGGGACTACGACTCGCGGTCGCGGCCCGACTTCCGCCAGCACCAGGCGACCTATACGCTGGGCGAGTTCTCGCTCACTTCGGGCGACAAACCGGTCAAGCAGAAGCTTGAGGTCGAAGACTACGGCCAGCATTTCATCGAAGTCATCGACGAGGAATCCGGGCATGCGTGCGGCATGTTCTTTTATGCCTCATCGTGGGGAACAGGGCCTGAACAGGCGCGCAAAGAACGCTCTTTTCTTGATATAACCTCCGATAAAAACGTGTATTACACCGGCGAAAAGGCGACCCTGAGCTGCGAAACCCCTAAAGCCGGCCTGGTGCTCTTTACCATAGAGCAGGGCAACCGGATCCTGCGCCAGGAGATAAAACCTGCTGCCGAAGGCAGGACATCGTTTACCTTTGACGTAGGCCCGGAAATGGTTCCCAACTGCTATGCGGTGATGTCGCTTATCCAGCCGCACGGGCAGACGGCAAACGACCTGCCTCTGCGCATCTACGGCATCAAGCCCCTTGCCGTCGAAGACTATTCCACACGGCTCCAGCTCACGCTCAAAGCGCCTGACGAGATCAGGCCCAAAGAGACCTTTTCAGTATCCGTCACCTCCGGCGCGCCCAAAACCGCGTCGTTTACCCTGGCGATTGTCGACGAAGGGCTGCTGGACCTGACCGGGTTCGAAACACCCGATCCCTGGAAGCACTATTTCCGCAAAATGCGGCTCGGCATACTGACCAGGGACAATTTTGAGGAGATTCTCAACCTGATCTTTCCGGACGCTGACCGCCGTTTTTCCATCGGCGGCGACTTCGAGGAGCAGCGGCAGAAGCGTGCCGGGGAATCAAAAGTGCAGCGGTTCAGGCCGGTGGTGCTGTATACAAAGCCCATGACCATAAAACCCGGAGAGACCAGCGAAATCAAATATACGATGCCCAACTACGTGGGATCGGTGCGCATCATGCTTGTCGGCACGTCGGAGAACAGCTACGCTTCCGCGGAAAAAGCGGTGCCGGTGCGACAGCCGCTCATGGTGCTGAGCACCGTGCCCCGCGTCGCCCGGCCCGGAGACCGCTTCGCGATCCCGGTATCGGTTTTTGCCATGGACAAGTCCGTTACTTCCGCTTCGGTTTCGATAAAGGTCACCTCGCCCCTTAAGGTTGACGGTGACGCTTCCGCGTCGGTGACATTCGATAAACCCGGCGAAAAGGAGGCTGTTTTTAACGTGTTTGTAAAGAAATCCATCGGTGCGTCGAAGATTACTGTTACCGCAAAGAGCGGCGGCCATAAAGCGTCGGACGAAATCGACCTGCCGGTCACCTGCCCGAATCCATACTATATCCAGGCCCGCGACACTATCGTGACCAGCGCAAATCCGGTGACCTTCAAACCCACAGCCTTCGGCCTCGAAGGCACCAATGCGTGCAGGATCAGCTTCACCCGGTTCCCTGACATTCAGGTCAACAAACGGTACAAGGACCTTATCCATTACCCCTACGGATGTATCGAGCAGACCACGTCCGGTGCGTTCCCGCAGCTTTATATCGGAAACCTGATCGATCTGAGCAGCGCCGAAAAGAAAATGATAACCGATAATATCAACGGCGGCATCGCCCGCCTCCATCAATTCATGATGGGCGGGGGATTCTCGTACTGGCCTGTTGACCTGTGGAACAGCGGCGCCGTGTCCGACTGGGGCACCCTGTATGCGGGCCATTTCCTTGTGGAGGCAAAAGCAGCCGGATACCATGTGCCCAACAGCCTGTTCAACCACTGGCTTGGCGCAGTCAAAAAGCATGCGAAAACAGTCGACCGCGGCAACCACCGGTACCAGTGTTACCGTCTGTTCCTCCTGTCGCTGGCAGGCCACCCGCATCAGGGCGCCATGAACCTGGTGCGTGAAAACTGGCTGCCGGAGCTTGACCCGCTCTCGAAAAAAATGCTGGCCGCTTCGTTTTACCTTGCAGGACAGAAGGACGCCGCAGCGCAGATTGATAAATCGATAAAGACCGAAATCACCGCATACCGCGAGATGGGCGGAACCTACGGCTCGTCCCTGCGCGACCAGGCGTTCATGGCCTATCTGGCCTATACAATCAACGATATGCAGACCGCGACCAAGGTGCTGGCGTCTGTTGCGAAAGATTTCCGGCCCTGGGGCTGGTATTCGACGCAGGAGACCGCGTTTGCCCTCATGGCCGTATCGACCGTGTACTCAAAATCACCGATGACCGGCGGCGCCATCAATTTTACCGTTGAGACCGCGGGGAAAAAGGAAAAATACCAGCTGAAAGGATACGAGACATCGGTAAGCGGTGAGAAAATGTGGGATAAGGAGGTCACCATCTATTCCGAATCAGCAGGTCCGTTGTTTGTCACCCTGTTTGAGGAGGGTATTCCGATCGATAATCGCATTAAAACCGAGCAGAACGGTCTGGAGCTGACCCGTAACTTCTACGACGAGGACGGCAACTCGATAACGCTCAAGGATATCCGCCAGGGAGCGCAGTTCTGGGTCCGCTACCGGGTGCGCAGCACAACCCAGGTTCTTCTGGAAAACCTGGCGCTCTCAAGCCTGTTTCCCTCCGGATGGGAGATAATCAACACCCGGCTCGAGGAGACTGCCCTGCCACAATGGGTAACTAATTTCGGCGCCTCATACGGCACCTATATGGATCTTCGTGACGACCGAGCCAACTGGTTTTTCGACCTGCGGTATAATTACGAGTCGAATTTTGTTGTCAAATGCAATGCCAGTTTCAAAGGTACTTTTTTTCTGCCTCCGGTCACGGTTGAGCCGATGTATTCACCCGACTATTACGGCCGTATTGCAGGCCAGGAAGTGACGGTTGAATAGCATACAGCGTTTATCCAAAGCGGCACACGCACTGATATCCGGCCGCGTAAAAGGTTTACTGACAGGTCTGTGGCGCACAGTGCCAAAGCGCCGCAGGCCCGTGCTTGCGGCTGCCGCTCTCTGCATCGCAGCATTAGCATGGCTGATCATGCCTCCGGGCGCCCCTTTTCCCGGCGATTATTCCCGTGTTGTGTATGACCGCAACAACGTGCTTCTGCGCGCTACGCTCGCGCAGGATCAGCAGATCAGGTTTCCCCCGGTGTCTGACTCCCTGCCCGCAAAATATGTACGCGCGGTCGTGGCGTGCGAAGACAGGAGATTTTTTACGCATCCGGGCGTTGACCTGCCCGCAGTCGTCAAATCAGCCTGGATCAACCTTTCGCGCGGCAGGCAGATCCGCGGCGCATCCACCATTACCATGCAGGTTGCGCGCCTCATGCGGCGGCGCCCACGCACCCTGTTCAATAAAATCATCGAAAGCGCTATAGCGGTACGGCTGACACTGCATCTAAACAAACGCAGCATTCTGAAACTGTATGCAGCGCATGTTCCCATGGGCGGCAATACGGTCGGCGTGGAGACCGCGTCGTGGCGCTATTTCGGCAAACCGCTCCGGGAGATCACCTGGGCCGAGGCTGCGCTGTTTGCCGTGCTGCCCAACGCACCGTCGCTTATCAACATAGAAAAAGGGAGGGCCAGACTCAAGGCACGGCGTGACCGTGCCCTGCATACGCTGCTGCGCAGGGGAATCATCGACAGCATCAGCTGTATCCTGGGTTGCGAGGAACCGCTTCCCGATGCAGGCGCCTCGCTGCCCTTCGAACTCCCCCACCTCACAACCCGCGCACTATCAGCCACCAATGCCGGGGTTGTCCGCACGACCGTCGATCTGGCTTTGCAACGCCGCATCGAGGATATCGTACGGGTCCACGCACGGTATAACAGGAGTCT
>Ga0105099_10000176_pt1 | contig 41768 bp, 43 predicted proteins | sample PPLLak3cmMay2015_2_FD_79138 | JGI IMG/M metagenome (GOLD analysis project Ga0105099, IMG submission 79138) | Freshwater sediment microbial communities from Prairie Pothole Lake near Jamestown, North Dakota, USA - PPLs Lake P8 Core (1) Depth... | ecosystem: Environmental > Aquatic > Freshwater >... | reverse complement strand
GCAATTTTGGGCAAGCTCAAGGAAATCAAGGGATTGCGCGGAGGCATACGCAATGTATGCCGCACAAGTAATCCCGCAGATTGACACAGAGATCGCACAAAAGGGCCATTTCCGGATGGAAACTAAATAGTAATAACAGGGACAATTAAAAAAGAATGGTCTTTAAGAGGTGAAGAAAAGTACTCCGTGTTTGGACCTCCGGAAAAGTATTCAAGCCATCCGGACGAATCAACGATATTCATAGTCTATCGCCCTCGCGCTCAAAATCTGTATTTATTCCTTTTAAAAATCCTTTAAGTTCTGAAATATCGCGATCAGGGATTAATTCGATTCGCCCTTCATATTCAATCACTTTAAGCTTTTGCCCAGGGCGGAGGCGCATTGCCTCCCGAATATCTTTAGGGATAACAACCTGAAATTTAGGAGAAACGGTTACCGTTTGCATGATAACACCTCTATCGATTATGTTTTTGTTTTACGATATCACTATCGATAAGGATTTGTCAAGTTGCGCCGCCAATGCCAACATAAGGGGAGAGGGTTGGGACATCCCATGTCCTCCATATGTCCTTGCAGCGGATTTGTTATATGATTTGTCTTTCGGAGTAATTTAGATTACAATCTGAAATTAAAGATGCTGCCTGCGATCTGGACTATTGAACCCTTACGAAAGGATATATAACATGACTGAAAAAATGAGCCTGGTTGATAAGGAAATATTAAAGCGTGTTACAGAAAATAAACTCTCCTGCGTCACCGCTTTTGAGATAGCAGAGAAATTAAATATCAGTGCAAAAGATGTCGGAGAAGCCGCGGACAGTCTCAATGTCAGGCTTGCCAATTGCCAGCTTGGATTATTCGGTCACACTCCTGATAAAAAAATTGTAAAAGCAAAAGAGCCTGTTTCTGCCGAACTCGAATCCGCTATCAACAATTCTCTCGATAACGGCAGGCTTCCGTGCATAAAAGCATGGGAGATTGCATCGGAATTTAAAACTCAAAAGTTTTCCGTAAGCTGTGCCTGTGAAACTCTTAACATTAAAATCAAGGACTGTCAGCTGGGAGCTTTCTAGTTGCACTTGAAAACCGCCATAAACGGATTCAGGAATGAAAATCCGCGTCTTTTTAACACAATAATAATCTTTCTGTTCATCTCTTTTTGCGTCTTTGCCGTCCTGGAAAAAAACTCGGAGAACAACAGCCTCAGACATATTCTAAAAAAAGGCGAAATCACTCTCATTACCCAGAATAACGCCCATTGCTTCTATATTTACAGAGACCAGCCTGCGGGATTTGAGTATGAACTCGCAAAGGCTTTTGCTGAATATCTCGGCGTAAAACTTAAGGTGCAGATAATCGAAAAATGGGAAGATCTTATTCCGGCTTTAAAAGACAGCAGTGGGGCCTTCATCGCGGCAAGCATGACCGCATCGCCGGAAAGAAAGAAGACGGCGGCATTTTCAGACGGCTACATGCGTGTCCGGCAACATATCATCGTAAACAAAAAAAACCGGGATATACAAAAGCAGGAAGACCTCGCCGGCCATACAGTTCATGTAAGAAAAGGCATGCCATATGAAGAACAGCTCAAAAAACTTCAAACGCGGGGTATAAATCTCAAAATAGCTCTTCACGAAGGCATCGCAACAGAAGAACTGATAAGAGATGTTGCCCGGAATGAAATTGAAGCCACAGTCGCCTATTCCAATGTGGCCTATCTCAACAGGAGATACTATCCGAGCGTAACCGTCACCGGAGCAATAAGCGAATACGAATCTTTAGTCTGGGCTGTTGATAAAAGCGCGTTATCCCTTGTTTCCCGGATAAATTCTTTTTTTAAAACTATAAAAGCAAACGGTAAATTCGCTGAAATATATAACAGGTATTACTCGGGTATAGATTCATTTGACAATGTTGATGTAAGTTACTTTTATGCCATGATGCAATTATGGTTTCCGCTGTATAGCCAGACAATCAAAGACGCGGCTGCAAAATACGGTTTTGACTGGAGACTTATAGCCGCACAGGCATATCAGGAATCCCATTTTGACCCTCTGGCGCAAAGCCATGCAGGCGCACACGGGCTCATGCAGATAACGGAGCAGACGGCTTTTGGCCTCGGATTCATGGATTTTTATGATCCTGAAAAGAACATTTATGCAGGGGTAAAGCATTTAAAAAACCTGTACAATTTATACGACAGGGCTGCCGGCCTTGACAGGCTGCTTATTGCACTTGCAGCTTATAATATAGGCGAAGGACATATAATGGACGCCCGGGATCTTGCCGTGAAAAAGAATCTGAATCCGAACAACTGGGCGTCTCTTTCAAGGGTACTTCCCCTGTTGAGCGAGCAAAGGTATTATTCCAGGACAAAATACGGATACTGCAGGGGCATCGAAGCTGTAAACTACATCAACCAGATAATGAATTACTATGATATCTTAAAAAATCAAGTCATAGAATTCAACGCGGCTGACTTTTTACCTTAAATGAAGCATCCTGCCGCAAGCTGAAGGGAATTGCACATCCGCCGTGCCGGTTCAGACAACCTCAATCTTTATGGTCTCGAATAAATATAAATTTGTTCTTTATTGTAATTCCAGCAATAAAGAGGCGCCCGGTGAATCTCAAGCGCTATCCTGCATTATCAATGATTTCTGCTCTCCCGTTTTTTAAGGAAGTAACGGGGATTCGGACTTTTTACAAAGACTTAAATCTTTACCGTTGTTCATTCTCATACTTCGATATTAGGCTGTTTACCTGATTCCCACAAAAGGGTTGTGCCTTTTTTCTTCGCCGATGGTTGTTTCAGGACCGTGTCCCGTAAAAACCCTCACATCATCTCCCAGAACAAACAGTTTTTTTCTTATACTTGATATGAGAGTATCAAAATCACCGCCAGGAAAATCGGTGCGGCCTATTGATCCTGCAAACAGGGTGTCTCCGACAAAAACGCATCCATCGGAATAAAGGGAAATTCCGCCAGGCGTATGACCCGGCGTATGAATGACTTTAAAAGCGATATTCCCTATTTTTATCTCGTCACCGTCTTCTACCATACGGTCCGGAAGCGGAGAATCATCCGCCTTAAGACCCCATGCAGAGGCGCTTGCCGAAAGATGAGAGAGCATCTGAGCATCAAGCCTGTGTATCAGAATATCAGCGCCCGTGGCATCCTTCATCTTTCTGTTTGCTCCCACATGATCAAAATGGCCGTGGGTATTAATTATATATCTTACTTTTAGTTTTAGCCCGGCAAGAGCCATCAGAATCCTGTTCGACTCATCACCGGGATCGATTACAGCCGCTTCCCTTGTTGTTTCACATCCAACAATAAAACAGTTTGCCATTATCGGCCCGACAGTCAAATCCTTTATTATCAAATCAACCTCCTTAAAAGGCTGTAGATTATCAGGCAATAGACTATTAGGGTTTTTCGATAAGAGCAATTCTCCTACAGCTCAAAGCCTACGGTCTAATAGCCTGCAGCCTATTCTTTTACTTTAATCTCTTCTTTTTCTATCGCATCCCGGATGCTGTCGAGAATACCGTTTATAAAAGGTCCCGACTCTTCAGTTCCATATTTTTTTCCTATGTCAATCGCCTCATTTATCGACACTTTGGACGGAATATCATTGCACCAGAGAAGTTCATACACGGCTATTCTCATGATGTTCCTGTCGACACACGACATGCGGCTTATTTTCCAGTTGCTGGAAAACTGCTCTATTATGGAATCAATCTCCTGCTCAGAACAGGTAACACCCCTTACAAGCCTCCCGAAAAAAGGAAGAATATCTTCGGCGGGATTAAAATTATCGCAGAAGAGTTTAAGTTTCTCTTCCGAATTATCCCGGCATTTATCCATATAAAAAAGAGCCTGCATTGCAAGCTCCCTTGACCTGCGGCGGCTTCCCATCGCTATTCTTGATCGACTATTTCAATCAGATTTGCCATTTCAACGGCGGATATTGCAGCGCTCCAGCCCTTGTTTCCGGCCTTGGTGCCCGCACGCTCGATAGCCTGCTCTATTGTGTCGGCGGTTATTATTCCAAAGATAACCGGGACCGATGCCTCCAGCCCAACCATCGCAATCCCTTTTGAAACTTCGGCGCTCACATAGTCAAAATGCGGCGTTGCGCCGCGGATTACTGCGCCGATGCATATAATGGCATTATACTTTTTCCTTGCCGCCATTTTCTTTGCAACAAGAGGAATCTCGAAACAGCCCGGCACCTTAACTATTTCAATATCGGATTCCTTTGCCCCAGACCGCAGCAGCGCGTCAACAGCTCCCCCAACAAGCCTGTCTGTAATAAAATCATTAAACCGGCTTGCTACAATTGCAAATCTCTTGCCTTCGGCAAGAAGCCTTGCTTCGATAATTTTAGGCATATATTCCTCCATAGTTTAAGGAAAAATCAAAAAACCGGTAAAATCATGGTACAGCATCAACATTGATGAGATGCCCCATTTTAAGCTTTTTACACTCAAGATATCCCTTGTTATATTTATTGGCCTCTATTTCAATCCCGACCTGCTCAACAATGCTTAATCCATATCCGTCGAGCCCTACCATTTTTTTGGGATTGTTTGTTATTAGCCTCATCTTTCTTACACCAAGATCAACCAGAATCTGGGCGCCTATGCCGTAATTTCTAATATCCGGCTTAAATCCCAGCTTTTCATTCGCCTCAACAGTATCAAATCCCTGGTCCTGCAGCGCATAGGCTTTAATCTTGTTTACAAGCCCGATGCCGCGCCCCTCCTGGCGGATATAAAGAAGAACTCCAGAACCTGCCTTCTGAATCATTCTCATAGACTCATGAAGCTGGTCGCCGCAGTCGCACCTTAAAGATCCGAATATATCACCGGTAAGGCATTCTGAATGAACCCTGACAAGAACAGGTTGTTCGGGGTCTATATCTCCCTTCACCATTGCAATATGGAGAAAGTCATCAACATCATTTTCATATACTATTGCCTTGAATTCTCCGGCATATGAAGTCGGAATAATTGTTTCCGCAGATCTTCTGACAAAGCTTTCGGTTCTCATCCGGTATTCGATGAGATCCGCTATGGTGCAAATGCCTATTCCGTACTTCTCGCTGAATTTTTCAAGCGCAGGCATTCTGGCCATAGTGCCATCTTCATCCATTATTTCACAAATAACCCCGGCCGGTTTCAAGCCGGCTAGACGGGCCAGATCAACGGATCCCTCCGTCTGCCCCGAACGCACCATCACGCCTCCGTCTCTTGCCCTTAAAGGGAAAATATGACCGGGCCTGACAAGGTCCTTGGGCTTAGCGCCGTCTGCTATGGCAGTAAGTATTGTGATTGCGCGGTCAGCGGCTGAAATTCCGGTTGTAACACCGCATCTTGCTTCTATGGAAACTGTAAAACCTGTCTGAAACATGGATGTATTGTTTTCAACCATGGGCGGAAGCTCAAGCGAATCGATTTTCTCGCCCGTCATGGAAAGGCATATAAGACCTCTCCCGTACTTTGACATGAAATTTATAGCTTCAGGGTTTACTTTTTCGGCAGCCATGGTCAGATCGCCCTCATTTTCACGGTCTTCATCGTCAGACAGAATAACCATGCGCCCTTCTCTTATATCCCTGATGGCCTCTTCAATTGAAATTAACGGCATTTTTTAAACACATCTCCTTACATTAATATCTGTATCACTTATATAATTGACCTTTTTCCGGCTTTATTAAAAAAGGCTTCCCATCTGCCTCAGCTTTTCCCCTTGAACCCTCGAACCCTTTCCTCTACAGATATCCCGATTTTGCCAGGAAAGCCATATCTATTGATGATTTTACATCTTTTTCCCTGTTGCCGGCCGATTGCAGCTTTACAAATCGTTCAACATATCTGCCGATCATATCTGTTTCAATATTCACAAAACCGCCTACTCCTTTTATACCCATTGTAGTAAGCGCGGCAGTATGAGGTATTATGCTCACTTCAAACCATTTCTCATCACAGTTGTTTATCGTAAGACTCACTCCGTCAACCGCAACTGAACCTTTTTTAATTATATAACGTGAAATCGAAACGGGTATTCCGAAAGTTATTATTACAGCATTTCCGGCGGTTTTTTTTCCGGTTATAGAACCAACTCCGTCAACATGTCCCGAAACAAGATGCCCGTCCAGGCGGTCTGAAAGACGCATGGCCCGCTCTATGTTTACCCGTTCTCCCGCTCTTGCGTTTCCTAGGGTTGTTTTTTCAAGGGTCTCGGGTGATACATCAACATCAAAACGCTTTCCGGCAATCCCGACAACCGTAAGGCAGGCCCCGTTTACAGCTATACTCTCCCCTAGACCTGTACCGTCCAGGTTAATACCGGTTTCTATGGCAAAACGCATTCCCCCTTGCCCGGTGGACCGAACCATCTTTATATCGCCGAGGCTTTCGATTATTCCCGTAAACATATCACCGGATATATCCTTCAATCATGATGTCATCTCCAACCTTTTGAACATGCACATCCTTCACCGGAATGGAATCACTCATTAGAACCGGCCCGGGACCACTGCAGATGGTTACTCCATCACCGCCAAGAATCCTTGGAGCAAAGAAAAAGAAAATCTTATCCACTATCCCGGCGGAAAAGGCGGATGCTATCACACGGCTTCCACCCTCAATTAAAACACTCGTGATCCCGGTTGAGCCGAGTTTTCCCATAAGAAAATCGAGATCTATCAGACCGCCCCTTTCCGGAGACTCGATAATCTTAATGCCTTTTTCTTCAAGTTTTGATTTTTTCCTTAACTGCGCCGCATCAAGCGCCGAATCACTTACAATTATAATTGTATCAGAACCGGAATTTTGCTGCAATACAATCGCATCTTCAGAAATTGAAAGCCTTGAATCGAGAATTATTCTTACCGGATTCCGCCCCTTCATTCCGTCTATCCGGGTTGTAAGTTGCGGATCATCCCTTTTTACAGTATCAATTCCAACCATAATGGCATCGGTAAAATGCCTCAGCCGGTGAACAAACCGCCTTGCATCCTCTCCCGTAACCCATTTGGAGTCTCCTGTTTTGGTTGCAATCTTCCCGTCTAGTGTCGAAGCGCATTTAACGGTAACAAACGGCCGCTTTGTTTGAATATATTTTAAAAAAACTTCATTCTGCCTTCTAGCCTCAGTTTCACAAATTCCAAAGATTACCTCAACGCCCTTGCTTCTTAAATATTCCGCACCGGCTCCTTTTACGCCGGGATTGGGGTCTCTGACTGCTGCTACAACCTTTTTTATCCCTGCTTCAAGAATTTTTTCAGTGCAGGGAGGTGTTTTCCCAAAATGGTTGCACGGTTCAAGCGTCACATAAAGAGTGGCGCCTATTGCGCAGGCTTTTGCATCATCGATGGCATTTACCTCCGCATGCGGTTTTCCTGCAGCTTCATGATATCCTTTCCCGGCAACCTTGCCGTCTTTGACAACAACAGCGCCGACCATAGGGTTCGGGGAAGTAAACCCCCGGCCCTTCTCGGCAAGATCAAGCGCCATCTTCATGAAGAATGTATCATCCATATTTACCAGCCTGCTACCATGATTGGCAGACAAAGTTTCAATCAGGCAAAAATATCTTTCTGGGTCCTGCCTGAAAATGGTTCAGGGGGTCAGGAAGTCGAGTGATGGGAAAACGCTTATCATCCGGACACCGTAATCCCCGAATCTGAAACAACCGGCGTTCACCGGGCTGTTTCATTTAGTTAGGAGTTTCTTTAGCTCCGAGACAAAATCATTAACATCCTTGAATTCCCTGTATACCGAAGCGAACCGGACATAAGCCACAGCGTCAATTTCATGAAGCTTGGCCATTATTTTTTCGCCGACAACGTGGGCATCTATCTCTTTTTCTCCTGTTTCCCTGAGATCTCTCTCAAGCTCATCAAGAAAATCTTCTATAACATTCATGCTTATATTTCTTTTTTCGCATGCTTTCTGGATGCCGGTCCGCACTTTGTCTCTTGAAAAAACCTCTCTGCGCCCGTCTTTCTTGATAATCACAACCGGAATATCTTCAATCTGCTCATATGTTGTGAACCGCCTGCTGCATCCTATGCATTCCCTGCGCCTGCGGATCACGTTTCCATCCTTGCTCAATCTTGAATCTATTACCTTGTTGTCAAGTTCCGCGCAAAAAGGGCATTTCATAAAAGGCCTCCCCGTCAGGTATTCTCAATTTTCATAACTTCTATTTCAGCTTCCTTAAGCATTTCGGAAGAGATGGCATCTGCATATCCGTCAAGATAATATATCTTCTTTATGCCTGCATTTATTATCATCTTGGCGCATATCGAGCAGGGAAGATTTGTGCAATAAAGAGATGCGCCGCGAATGGAAACCCCGTGATAAGCAGCCTGAATTATTGCATTCTGCTCGGCATGAATCCCCCTGCAGAGCTCGTGTCTCTCCCCTGATGCAACATTCAGTTTTTCGCGAAGGCAGCCGACTTCAAGACAGTGCTTCAAACCGGAAGGGGCGCCGTTATAACCTGTCGACAGGATTCTCTTGTCCTTGACTATCAATGCGCCCACGGATCGTCTGAGGCATGTAGATCTTCTGGCTACAAGAGCCGTGATATCCATAAAATATCTGTCCCAAGTAGGGCGGCTGTTTTTATCCGGCATTTGTTTCACTAAAATCCTTTGTTTTAAAATAAATCTCTAATAAGTCATCAGAAATTGCTGACAACTACTAAGGTTGTTTAGACTGAAGGCTCAAGACTGTCAGCTGTTGCGCTAAAGCTGCCCCGGTTCATCAATAACTTTTTCTGCTTCAGTCTACAGCCTATCCCTCTTTGCTGTTAAAAATTGTATATCGGAAAAGCATTGCAAAGCTCGCGGACTTTATCTTTTGTCCGCCGTACAACCGAATCATCCCTGTGATTCCTGAGGACATCAACAATGAGACCTGCGATTATCTCCATCTCAGGCTCTTTCATCCCCCTTGTGGTAAGTGAAGGAGTTCCTATACGAATCCCGCTTGTAATAAACGGGCTTAATGTTTCAAACGGGATGGAATTCTTGTTCACCGTTATTCCCGCCTGTCCAAGCACATTTTCGGCATCTTTTCCTGTAATATTCAAATTTCTCAGGTCGGCAAGCATCATGTGATTATCAGTCCCACCGGACACAAGATTGACGCCTGCTTTCATCAGTTTTTCCGCCATCGCTTTTGCATTCTTAACCGTGCTGACCTGGTATTCCCTGAACGATCCGGAAAGAGCCTCCTTGAAACAAACCGCTTTTGCAGCAATTATATGCATAAGCGGTCCGCCCTGAATTCCCGGGAAGATTTCCTTGTTGAGCTTCTCGCCAAACTGAGCCTTCGCAAGTATCATGCCCCCCCTCGGCCCTCTCAATGTCTTATGGGTGGTCGACGTCACAACATCTGCAAAAGGCACGGGAGACGGATGAACGCCTGCAGCAACAAGACCCGCTATATGAGCCATATCAACCATCAGATATGCGCCAACCGAGCCGGCTATTTCGGCAAAAGTCTCAAACTCAATTATTCTCGGATATGCGCTGGCGCCGGCTACTATCATTTTGGGCTTGTGCTTCTCGGCTATCCGGCCAAGCTCCTTATAGTCAATGATTCCCGTTTCCTTATGAACTCCGTAATGGACAAAATTGAAGAATCTGCCGGAAAAGCTTGCAGGGCTCCCGTGTGTCAAATGGCCGCCGTGAGAAAGATTCATTCCCAGTATAGTATCTTTGGGATTGAGCAACGCAAAATATACCGCCATGTTTGCCTGAGACCCCGAATGCGGCTGCACATTAGCGTATGGAGCCCCGAAAAGCTTTTTGACCCTTTCAACGGCCAGTTTTTCGGCTACATCAACATTTTCGCATCCGCCGTAATAACGTTTGTCCGGATACCCTTCCGCATACTTGTTTGTAAGAACACTCCCCTGGACCGTCATTACGGCCTGACTGGCAATATTTTCGGAGGCTATTAATTCCAGTGTGTTTTTCTGCCTTTCTACTTCACTGGAAATAACCTTTGCAATTTCAGAGTCCGTTTCTTCAATGTATTTCAGATTCAACTTTAGCTTCCTTTTAAATCAGCCTTTTAGTTTTTCACCCGATTAACCGGGTGAAAGGGATCAAAGATTCGAGGGTTCAAACGTTTTTTCCCATACCATTAAATTTATCAAGTCTTGCCTGATGGCGTCCCCCTTCAAACTGTGTTTCAAGCCAGGCTTTTACTATTTCAATCGCGAGGACATCTCCGATTACACGCCCTCCCATTACAAGCACATTGGAATTGTTATGGCGCCGGCTCATGATTGCCGAAAAAAGATCGTTGCAGAGAGCCGCTCTTACATTCGAAAACCTGTTGGCAACCATCGACATGCCGAGCCCTGTGCCGCAAAGCAGAATACCGCGGTCGAATTTGCCTGCCGACACAAGAGATGCAACCTTGATTCCATAATCAGGATAATCCACGGAACTTTCACTCTGAGCGCCCATATCCTCCACAACTATGCCGTTTTCAACCAAAAATATCTTTATTTTCTCCTTGAGCTGATATGCTGCATGATCGCTTCCTATAACAAGAGGTGATTTATTCATCGGTTTATCCCTTTATCCTCAAATTATAACGGCTTTGTAAAAAGCTGCTTTTTTCACATGAAAATCCTGTCACTCCCGTGACAACGGGAGTCCGGAATCAGCTGAAAAAACCGGATAGAGCTCACGCTTCACTAAGCGCCCCGCTTTCGCGGAAATGACATAAAAGAGAAAATTTGTGCTTTTTACTGGTTCATCAATAATAAATAACATGTAAAATTACATTTATCTTATAATAACCGCAAGAAAAAAATAAGCTTTAAATACACACGATTTATCTGACAAAGACAGGATAAGAGAAGTTTTTGGAATTGCCCCTGCCCTTTTTATAAAGGGCAGGGGCAATAAAGGATCAGTGGGAGTTTATAAAATCAATCGCATCTTTTACAGTAACAAGTTTTTCAGCGTCATCATCCGAAATTTCTATCTCGAACTCTTCCTCCATGGTCATGATAAGTTCAACCAAATCCAGGGAATCCGCTCCAAGATCATTAACAAAAGAGGCCTCGGGCACAACTTCTGAAAGATCTACTCCCAGCTTCTCGGCAATAATTTTTTTTACTTTTTCTTCAACAGACATAAAATCAAATCTCCTTTCACATCACATAGGATCAGATATACAAATCCAAATTTCAGACGGTAAAGTAAATAAGCTTATTATGCAAGGCGCGCAAATCTTGAGGAATGAAGCGCAACGCCGCGGAATGAGCTTTTTCAAAGCCGTCACATATACATTCCGCCGCTGACATGAATAACCTGGCCGGTAATATAACAGGCTCCTTCGGAAGCGAGAAAAAGAACTGCCGCCGCTACATCTTCAGGCCTGCCGGACCGTCCAAGCGGAATCTGGCTTATCATCAATTCCTTAACTTTCTCCGACAAAGATGCTGTCATATCGGTTTCAACAAAACCCGGGGCCACTGCATTGACTGTTATTCCCCGCGAACCAAGCTCTTTTGCAACAGCCTTTGTAAATCCTATTATCCCGGCTTTTGAAGCGACGTAATTTGCCTGCCCGGGATTGCCGCTTGCGCCCACAACGGAAGATATGTTGATGATCCGTCCGTATCTTTGCTTCATCATGGGTCTTGTAACTGTTTTGGTACAGATGAATGTGCCCTTCAGGTTGATATCAAGAACATCATCCCAGTCTTTTTCCTTCATGCGGGCCAGCAGACCATCCCTTGTAATGCCGGCGTTATTGACAAGAACATCGACCCGCCCCGTATCTTCCATTATTTTGCTGAAGAAACTTTCCACCTCTTTTTCCGACCCGACATTGACCTGAAACCCTTTTGCGAAACCGCCTGCCCGGGCAACCAGCTCTTCGGTTTCCATGGAAGCGGCTGAAGCGGATGAATAATTGAAGTAAACATTGGCCTCAGGACCCGCAAAGGCAAGGCAGATAGCTCTTCCGATACCTCTTGAGCCTCCTGTTACAACCACTGTTCTCTTCATCAGATCCGCCATTACCGCCTCTCAAATAAAATATCGGCAACCCTGTCCATGTCGGTTAACACATTCATATAACTCATCATAAGCGTATCGTATGAAATGTTCCGCATGAAGTCGGAGATCTTTTTATTTTCAAAAATCCCGGAACCGATCAGAATCCTGCTGACGTTGTTTATTACAAGCTGCGCAGTTTCATTTGCAAAAATTCTCGTCATGATTCTTATCTTTTCAGCCTCAGGCCCGCCGTTTTTCACGAGCACGGAGCATTTTCTGGCAAGACTTGCTCCGACTTCGACATGGGTCATCATATCGGCAAGAAGAAACATTACATACTGCTGCCTTGTCAGCTTGTTTTCATAAACAAGCGTTATCGTGTCATTAAGTGCTTTTGCGGCAAGACCATAGTACCTGCATCCCGCATCCTTCAAAGAAGCATCCAGTTCTTCCATTTCTCTGCAAATTGAAAAGTAAAATCCGCCCTTTGTCTTCCAGGTTTTTTTCCAGCGGAAGGTGCTTATGATACTCTGCTGAATTTCACTGGTTCCTTCATATATGGTTGTAACTCTTACATCCCGCCTGATCTTTTCGACTTCATATTCGGCAATGTATCCGTACCCTCCAAGCCCCTGGATAGCATGGTCTGCCGCCTGATTTGCGGCTTCAGTGGCAAAAAGCTTTGCTATTGAACCTTCCACCTGGAGATCTTCTTCTCCCGAATCAAGCCTTTCCGCAATTTCGTCGATATATGCCGATGCGGCTTCAAGTCTTACCGCATCTGAAACAACAAGCTTATGCGTGTAACCCTGTTTTTCGGAAAGAGGGGCTCCGAACTGCATTCTTTGTCCGGCATATGGGATAAGAATGTTAAGAGATGCTTCTCCGGCCCCGAGAGCCATTGCTGCAACCATCACCCTTGTATATCCGAAAACCTTGTTTGCCTGTTTCAATCCCTGCCCCGGGACTCCTCCGATCAGGTTTTCAAAAGGCACAAATACATCAGTAAATGAAAGCGGCGAGGTATTGGACGCGCGTATGCCGTGTTTTTCTTCACCCTTGCCCCGTATAAAACCTTTTGCCTCTTTTTCGACGACAAAGAAAGTGGGGCCCTCCGGCGTATCTGCTAAAAGTGTAATAAAATCGGCATATCCTCCGGTAGAGATGAACTGTTTCGCACCGTTTATTGTATACCCTGTAATTTTTCCTTCATTATTTACAACCGGGTCGGCTTTTGTTTTTATTGCGGCAACATTGCTCCCGGCATCAGGCTCTGTAACGGCGTATGCAACAAGAGATGATCCGTCTGCGATTGCGCCAAGCCATTTCTTTTTTTGCTCTTCCGTGCCACCTACAATCAGCGGGTCCGCCCCAAGCTGAATGGCAAAAAAGGCGGTTGTTATCCCGAGACAAATCTTTGCCATCTCACGGGTCAAAATGCAGATATCCCGCGCCCCTCCTCCCATACCGCCATAAACTTCGGGAATTCCGAGAAGCTGCAGTCCTATTTCAGGGCTTAGCATCTGCCTGATCGTCTCTTCAGGGAAAATTTCCTTTTTATCGTATTCCAGAATTTTATCCCTGGTAAGAAGCCTCTTTCTGAGCCGGTCCACAGTCTCCAGCACCATTTCTCTTGAATCTGCATCAAGCCCCTTCAGACCGACTTTTTTATCCGCTTCCGGCAAGGTCATTAAAACTTATTCCTCTTTGTTTTTAATAACTTCGCGCCCCTTATAATATCCGCAAGACGGACAGGCATTATGCGGAAGAACAGCTTCTCCACACTGGGAGCATTTAGATAGGTTGAGAGCTTCAACCTTCTGATGGGTACGTCTTTTATCCCGTTTTGACTTAGATGTTTTATGCTTTGGTACTGCCATGAGTAATCTCCTAACTTAATGAAAAAATTATTAAAAACTATAAATCACTAATATTGTAAAATTTCCCGGTTCTAGTAATTTAAAAGCAACCGATTGTCAAGGATTTTTGCGATTTTTTTTATTATTTGTTTACTTATGCAAAACTGTTTTGTATGTTACCCGGGTAGAATCCGGATGGGAAAAACCGGTTGTCCGATATATCATATTAATAATACACAATATAATATTAACACTTGGCTTATACGGTTTCTCCGGATCTGTTTTGGATGAAACGATACGTTACATCCTTATATGCCGGCATGAGATAAAAAAACTATACAATAATTTTGTTTTTACTTATTGCTAATACTAATTTAAATTGAAGTAAAATTCAAGGTGAAAAATGAATCAAACAATTATTACCCGCTTCCCACCAAGCCCGACAGGCTATCTGCATGTCGGCGGCGCCAGAACCGCTCTTTTCAACTGGCTTTACGCGCGCCACATGAAGGGGCGTTTCATATTAAGAATCGAAGATACTGATACTGAGCGTTCCACTCAGGCGTCGGTAGATGCAATATTTGAAGCTTTGGAATGGCTCGGCATAGACTGGGATGAAGGCCCCTATTTTCAATCAAAACGGTTCGATATTTATATTGAATATATCCAAAAACTTATTGATTCAGGCAATGCTTACTACTGTACATGTTCCCCCGAAAAGCTCGAAGAGATGCGGAAGGTCGCCATGGCAACCGGGAAAAAACCCAAATATGACGGGACGTGCAGGGAAAAGGGGCTTAAAAATTCAGATAATGCAGTTGTCCGCATCAAAGCGCCACTTACCGGCGCAACGGTTGTTCATGATGTAATTAAAAACAACATCGTATTTCAGAATACCGAGCTTGATGATTTTGTCATAAGAAGAAGCGACGGAACCCCTACCTATAATCTGGCCGTAGTCATAGACGATATTACAATGGGCATAAATACCATTATAAGAGGCGATGATCACGTCAACAACACTCCGAAACAGATAATGATATATAACGCTCTTGGCGCTCAGCTTCCTGCCTTCGGGCATGTTCCGATGGTGCTCGGAGGAGACAGGACCCGCCTGAGCAAGCGGCATGGGGCTATGTCTGTTACCGAATACAGGGATATGGGATATCTGCCTGATGCCTTCATCAATTATATAGTGCGTCTTGGTTGGTCTTACGGCGACCAGGAATTTTTTACAAGAGAGGAGCTTATTGAAAAATTCTCTCTTGAAAATATCGGCAGATCAGCAGGGGTTTTTGATATCGATAAACTTCTTGCCTTAAATGCCGATCATATAAAAATGACTCAGCCGGGAAAGACTGCAAAACATCTTGAACCGTTTTTAAAAAATCTGGGCTTTGATATGAAAGAGGCTCCTTTTGTCGAAGGAGTTATAAAAACACTCAATGCCCGCAGCAAGACTTTAAAAGAGATGGCCGAAAGCGCCGCTTTCTACTTCAAAGACACCATCTCATACGATAAGGATACGGCAGCCAAATTCTTTACACCAGATTCCCTCGGAATTCTCAAGATGCTTATCAACTCTCTTGAATCACTTGAATTGTTCGATGAAAAAAGTCTCGAAAATGTCTTTATGAAAGCTATGGAAACAACAGGGCTCAAGCTAGGAAAAATTGCGCAGCCGGTCCGTCTGGCCTTAACCGGAAAAACAGTGAGTCCGGGCATCTTTGAAATATTGAATGTGCTCGGAAAAGAAAAGTCGATGGAAAGGTTAAGAAGCGCCGTTTCCTTCATTGAAGCGAATGGCGGCTGATATTGCCGGTATCTTCGCCAGAAATATCTTGACTATCATTTACCCATTAATTAGAATCTGCACAATCTTGCTGGGGGATCGTCTAGCGGCAGGACGACGGGTTCTGGCCCCGTTAACCGAGGTTCGAATCCTCGTCCCTCAGCCATTTTACTTTTTGCGCCAAAACAATCCTCTGCCGTGCAAATCCTTTTCCTGACCACCTGAACCCTTTAGCTAACCTGCTGTAAATTCATTGACAAATTAGGCGCTATATGATTATTTAAGCTCGCATTCCGACAGTCCCACCACAATTTCCATGCGTCATTTTTGACGCTTTATATACAAAAACTATTTCGGAATACAGTTTTCATGGGAAAAACTTGGTACGGCATGGAATATAGGAAAAAGTTTGAAAAATAAAAGTGCCGGAACATGACAACCGCGCTCTGGATCACCACCGTTTTGCTGATACTGGTCGGTGTAGCGGGTGCTGTGCTGCCGGCATTGCCCGGCGTTCCGCTGATCTTCTGCGGCGTGCTGATAGCAGCGTGGATCGGTGATTTTCAGCAAATCAGCGAGTTTACTGTTGTTGTGATGGCGATCCTGGCGGTTTTCGGCATAGCTGTCGACTACGTAGCCGCAGCTGTCTCCGCCAAAAAAGCGGGTGCCAGCAGGCAGGGTATCATCGGCGCTGCAATCGGAACCATTGCTGGAGTATTTACCGGTCTCTGGGGGCTTATTTTCATGCCGCTGGCAGGCGCATCAATCGGTGAGTTCATCGCGCACAAAGATTTGTTTCGTGCTGGCAAAGTCGGCGCCGCCGCATGGTTTGGAATGCTCTTAGCTACCGCTGTGAAACTGGCGGTTGCATTTATGATGGTCGGCGTGTTTGTCACGTCTTTGCTGATCTGAGACAAGTTGAAGTCATTTTCCGGGCGCGATGGATAATACCTCCTTATACATCGATTTTAAAGCCTATATCCACTTCGCTTGCCGGATTTCCTCCCCGGATACCCCAATTATGAAGCAGGGGTTCATTAAGCACAATTAAAATATCATCGCTCTGTATGCCTAATGTTTTGAGCCGAGCCACTATTTCCTGATATAATGTTCGCTTCGCTCCGATTGATCTTCCAGGAAAGATATTCATCTCGATTGTAATAAAATTATCTGATTTTCCGGAAGGATATTCGAGATTATCTGAATCAATTTCGACAATGCGTTGATTTCGATCATGATCCGGAATTTTGAATGCCGTTACCAGCGAAAAATGCACGGCATCTAAAATTGATTTCCTGAATTCTTTTGGTTTCCCTTTTATCATCGTTACAGTGACCAATGGCATTTCAATTCTCCCACAAGCACTATCAATTAATATGCGTAATATTTACTAAACGGTTTTTTATTCCAATATTCATATAAAATCAAATAAGTTCTATTGATGGTCTGCGTAAAATGTGTTTATTATCGGAAAAAGCGTATTGCTTGTAGTCTGTAATTATTTGCTTATGATGGTCAGGTATGTTTGTGGAAAGCCCTTTAATTTCTAATTTACACGTTCCGAAAGGAAATACCATGGGATGGATAACAAAAACCTCCGTATTTGGCCCCCGCTCCTTGTTATCTTTACCTGCCTGGTCTTTGCCGGCTGTGAAGGCACCGACAGCCGCGGAAAGGTGGATGACACGGTAAAGGAGCTCAGCGGACAGAAAAAAGTCGAACAGATGGACCAGATGAAAAAAGATATCGACAAAATCAACAAACGGCAGGCTGATCGTTTGAAAGAACCGGAATGATTTTTTTGCTGATCGGGTACCCTTAACAAATGAACACTAAACTGAAAGATTTAATTCAAGAAACTTATAAATCCGGGGCTACTGAAGTTGCTGTTGTTGCAACAAACGATATTATAATTGATGATAATCTTGCCGACAGATGCAGAGAACCCCGATGCATGAATTATGGATTGTCAAAAAGCTGCCCGCCTCATGTTTCCGGACCGTCAGCATTCAGAAAACAGCTTGAAAAATATAGTCAGGCTGTTTTTTTCAAAATCGATGTTCCTTCCAAAGTTCTTTATTCCAGTGAGAGCCGCGAGGTTTTTCAATTGCTCCACGAAATAGCATCCGGCATAGAAAAGTCCGCCATAAAATCTGGCTTTGCCGGTGCGCGGGCCTATGCCGGAGGTTCATGCAAAAATATATTTTGTCATGATCACCCGGAATGCCTTGCGCTTTCTGAAAAAGGAAAATGCAGAAATCCTCAATATGCAAGGCCTTCCATGTCCGGATTCGGAATTAACGTGGCTGAGCTTTTTAAAACAGCCGGATGGCCTTTCGGAAGGGCCGCAAATAACTCGGATTCCGATTCAACCCAAATGGCAAATGTTTGCGGATTGGTGCTGATCTGCTGATGGAGACGATCTGGATTGCAGGAATGGGGCGTTTCGGCCTGCGGGCGCTCCGGCAATTATCAGAGCAGCAGAAAGAAAGGAAATTTGTTCTCATAGACCAGGTTAGGGAAAAGCTTGAACCGGGGAAGGGAGCAAACTGCACCCTTGAACAGGCTGACGGCGTGGATTTTCTTGAACACAATCTAAGACCCGGAGATGAGCCGGACTGGATTATCCCGGCATTGCCTCTGCATCTTGCCGCGGAATGGTGCCTGCGTCGCCTCGGGCCGAAACGGTTCAGGCGCGAACCCTCACTGCCGCCAGATATGGACTTGCTGCTCCCTAATCCCATGCGCGGCTCTTCCGGTGACATATATGTCAGTCACGCGTCATTCAGATGCCCTGACAATTGTTGCGAACCAGCTGATATATGCACGGTCACGCGGATTCCCAGGAAACAGAATATGTTTGACCTTCTTGAACAGCTCTGCGTTCCTTCTTTTGAGTCACTTATGATCCGGAGCCATCAGCTGGCAGCGGGAGTTGGAGGATATAGAGGGAAACAACTTTTTTTGCTGCTCCGCCAAGCGGAAACCGCTAAAGGGGATCTGCTCATCAGCACCGCGTGCCGGTGTCACGGTGTTATGACCGGAATGATAAACCAGTCAGTTATACGTAATTAATAATTGGAACTCCCCGCCGCAGAGCGGTCGGGGGTATGCGCTCGCGTTTCGGTTCAAGTTTTGTTGCGCCGGCAGGTTTATACGTATCAAAGCAGACTGGCCTGATCCATGGCCACCCTATCCCTTATATCCGGCGATCTTATCCATATTATCCGTCATTTCGTTGAAAAGCTTTTCAGTTTTAACCCGCAATTTTTCAAGCTCCTCTTCTGAAATATCCTTTGGAATGATCATGGGATCGTTGAATTCGATATATACCGTGCTGAACGGATACGGAATTATGGTCTTGTCCCACGCCTTGTGAAAAGTTATAACCTTCGTGCCGGAACTCGCAAGCGGTATGAAATACGAACCGGTCTCCTTTGCAAGAACAAGCATTCCTTTTTTTAAAACACGCGCCGGACCCCTCGGCCCGTCAACTGCCGTGCCGCAGAACTTCGGAGCCCCTTTCCTGTTCATGTAGTCGATCATCGCAAGAAGAGCTTCTCCTCCTCCTTTAGAGGAAGAACCGCGGACAAAATCATATCCGAAGCGCTTCCCTACACGGACAACAAGCTCTCCGTCTTTGCTCCGGCTAACCATTCCAACGCCGTTTTTGATGTTCCGGAAGAAATAGAAGAGAAATATGGCGTGCCTGTGCCACGAAGCAATAACGACATTTCCCTTGTCCCTGTTGTTAAGAAAATATTCTTCGTAGATATGCCTGTTTATGATCTTTGCGCGTACGGTCCCGAACCAGAGCCGGACAAACCAGGATGCAAGCAGAGAAAGAAGAGAAATTTTAAAGCGTTCAGCTAATGACAGGTCTTTTATAAATTCAGCCATTTATTATCCTGTTATCTGCTTCCGGGAATCTCTTCCTTGAGAAGGCAGCATGCTATTTTATACTCCGGAGTTCCATCCTTTTTATAGCCCAGATTACCGGGCTGTATCAGCTTATTCATAACACATCCTTCGGGAATTGAAAGCCCGAAAAGGTCCGTTTCATTTATTTTCCCTGTTTTAACAAGCCTGTTTTCTTCAAATTCCACGCTGTGAATGGGATAATCTTCGCACAAAGGACATCGGTAGACTCTTCCGTTCGGAAAAATAAAATAATTATCTGCCACAACTCCGGCGCATTCAAATCCATCCTTGGGATTTAAAAAAACCTTCGGATATGTCACAGTAATATCCCGGCGCGCGATCTTTTCCGCTGTTGCAGGTATTATATCGAGCCATTTCTGCCGGGATACCTGTGGAGTTTCAGGAAATATTCCTGAAGAACCGCCTTTTGCCGTTCTTCCCCTTATGCCTATCACCTGGATAAAAAATCTTCCGACTCCCAAATCAAAAAGCAGATCTTCAATCATGCCGAGTTCGTCTATATTCGCGGAACTTACGGTATAAATCAGGCTTGTTTTAAATCCTTTTGATACCGCCTCTTTTATTCCCAGAATGCATTTATCATGCGAGCCCTTTCCCCTTAACATGTCATTTGTCCGTTTTGAAGCGCCATCTAAGCTGAAACTTATATAATCGACTTCTCCTGGTTCTATTTTTGACAGGATGCCGTTAAAAAGATAACCGTTTGTATCTATCGTGACCGATTTAAACCCGGTTTTTTTTGCATGTTTTATGGCAAGAGAAAGATCCGGGTGCAGGGTGGGTTCTCCGCCGAGAAAGATCACATTGGCAATTTCGCTCTTTCCGACAAATGCGTCAAGCCAGGCGTTTATTGTTTCAAGAGGAAGGGTTTTCTTTCCATGCTGCTTTTTGTTTATATAACAGTGCCTGCAGCTAAGGTTGCAGTTTGTAAGAATATGGAAAAAAATATTGGTAGAGTTTTTTGAAAACGAAACTGTTTTTTTCTCTTTCATTGAGCGTTTTTTTTAAGTCGTTCCACCTGTTTCCTTGCTTTAACAAGTTCCTCGTTTGTCAGACGAAGCCTTATCGACATGTATTCCGCAAATATCCTGTATAAAAGGAGAAGAAAATCGACTCTTTCATCCCTTTCACCGCTGCCTGCAAGCTTGCTCTGCGCCAGAGTATCGACTGCAAGGCATACTGTTCTACCGACGGCATAAACCGATGCAGATCTGCTCAATGTGTCAATGACCCTCATCTCTCCGAAGATTTCGCCCTTCCTATCGATTGTAGTAATCTCGCAATTGTCTTTTGAGACCTTTACCTTGCCGTCTAAAAGGAAATAGAGCCACGCATCCTTTTCGCCTTCTTTTATAATTATCTCCCCGTCTTCATACTCCCTGATCTTGCTGAGCCTCAAAAGCTTTGCAAGGCTTTTTATTTCAAAGTGCTTGAGGGTTTGAATGTTCATGAGCTTCTGAATGTTTTGCATATTATCCTGAAGGTATTTTGACTCGATCATGATGCCTCCTTTTCTTCTGTCGTTCGTACTTCGCAGTACCCGTGTAACGGGCCTGACATTCAGCTGTTTACCATCTGGTGGCGTTGACGCGTCAAATACAGTTTTCCGGCATAACGCACCAGCGAATACCCCTGCCAGTTCCTAATGTTAGTTATGCAAAAACCTCTCATCTTCTATTGGCTTATATTTTTACGGAATAAATAAGCGATCCGGATAATTTTTTTTCTTCATTATACTTAAAAACACAGATAACATGAAAGGATTTATTTTTCAAGACAGTCTTTTGACAGCTGCTCATCAAATTCCACGGGGTAGCATCCGTCAAAACATGCCTTGCAGAAATTTCTTTCGGGATTTTCAATATCCGTTGATTTTAAAAGTCCTTCTATGCTCAGGTAGTGGAGTGAATCAAGGCCGAGAAGATCTTTTAACTCAGGCACGGTTTTACCTGAAGCTATCAGCTCTCCCTTTGTTGAAAAATCTATTCCGTAATGGCAGGGAAACCTGTGCGGCGGACCGCTTACACGCATATGCACCTTCTTAACTCCCAGCTCGCGAAGCGCTTTCACCCTGGTTTTAACGGTAGTTCCCCTTATAATCGAGTCCTCTATAATCACTATCTCCTTACCTTTAAGTATCTCTTTTATGGGGTTCAGTTTTATCCTTACGCTAAAATCGCGCATGCTTTGAGTAGGCTGTATAAAAGTTCTCCCGACATAGTGGTTTCTTATCATACCCATCTCGAAGGGTATTCCCGATTCTTCTGAAAAACCGAGGGCCGCATATGTTCCCGAATCCGGAAAAGGCATCACAAGATCTGCCTTAGCGGGCGATTCCTTTGCAAGGCAGCGTCCGTGCGCCTTTCTTGTTTCATACACATTCCTGCCGAAGATCGTGCTGTCGGGACGCGCAAAATAGATGAATTCGAATATGCAGAAAGATCTGCGCTCCGGCGTTTCTGTTTTTATGCTTTTCAACCCGTTTTTTCCTATTATTATGATTTCGCCAGGATCAAGCTCCCTTATAAACTCGGCTTCAACAAGGTCAAGGGCGCATGTCTCTGAAGCCAGCACATAACTTCCGTTAAGTCTGCCGAGGCACAAGGGGCGGAATCCGTTCGGGTCTTTTATCCCTATAACCTCACCTTCGCTTGTCAGGACAACTATGGAAAAAGCCCCTTTCAACCTCTTCACTGTTTCAACCAGGGCTCTTTCAAGTCCGGAACTGATATTCTTTACGAAAAGATGCAGGAAGATCTCGCTGTCCATCGTGGTCTGGAAAATAGATCCCGCCTCCTCAAGCTCGTTCTTGAGGCTGTGAGCATTTACGAGGTTTCCGTTATGGGCGACTGCGTACGATCTTTTCCTGTGATGAATGACAAAAGGCTGCGCATTTGAAAGTATCGAACTTCCTGTCGTGGAATACCTGACGTGGCCTATGGCGCTTAGTCCGCCGAGCTGTTCAAAATGCCTAATGTCAAACACATCCGAGACAAGTCCCATTCCTTTATGGTCGACTATCCTGTTATTCTCTGCAACGGCAATCCCAGCGCTTTCCTGCCCCCTGTGCTGGAGCGCATAAAGACCGAAAAAACTCAATTTGGAAGATTCGGGATGGCCGGAAATTCCAAAAAGCCCGCAGGCTTCTCTCGGCTTGTCGTCAGAACAAAACAGGCATTCATTTGTATTTGAATTTGAGATCATTTAATCCGAAGCTCCTTGTGAGACTTTTGCATAACACATCATTTCACCCGTCCATGAAAGGATTCACTAAACTCTTGAACCCTCGAATCCTGGAATCCTCGAACCCTTGTTTAATAACGGTTATATTCCTGGATCGGTTTAACCGAGAGCTTTTTTTCCTTCAGTGCTTCGATCCCCCTGCAAATCGCCATTGCTCCCGGAATCGTTGTGATGCATGGAATATTGTATTTGATCGCGGCGCGGCGGATTTCATAGCCGTCTTTCATCGGTTCGGCGCCTGTTCCTGTGTTTATAATAAGATGAAGATTTTTATTTTTTATTGCGTCAACCACATGGGGGCGTCCCATCGAAACTTTGTTTATCATTTCATTGGGAATACCCTGTTCCTCAAGAAGCATGGAAGTCCCTTTTGTCGCCATTATTTTAAATCCCATATCGCGGAATTTTGCAGCAACAGGAATAACCGTTCTCTTGTCGGAATCCATAACGCTTATAAAAACATTTCCGGAAGTCGGCATCTTCTGCCCTGCTCCAAGCTGGGCTTTTGCAAGGGCAAGTCCGAAAGTCGAATCAATCCCCATAACCTCGCCCGTCGACTTCATTTCAGGCCCAAGGAGCGTATCGACATCCGGGAACCTGTTGAACGGCAGCACCACCTCTTTTATCGAAACATGTTTCGGAACCTTTTCGGTTAAAAGGCCGACCTCGGAAAGGGTGCGTCCCAGCATCACTTTTGTCGCAAGCTTTGCAAAAGGGATTCCGGTTGCCTTGCTGACAAAAGGGATTGTTCTCGATGCCCTTGGGTTTACTTCAAGCACGTAAAGTTGTTCGCCCTTTATAGCGTACTGAACGTTCATGAGACCCACCACTTTCAATTCAGAGGCCATTGCTTTTGTGGCGCGGGTAATTTCATCAATTATTGCAGAACTTATACTGTAAGGCGGAAGAACACATGCCGAATCGCCCGAATGGACTCCCGCTGCTTCTATATGCTCCATTATCCCGCATATAATCGTTTTTTTCCCGTCCGATATGGCATCGACATCAACTTCAATCGCCTCTTCGAGGAACTTGTCGACCAGCACGGGGTGCCCTGGGGATGCTTCGATAGCCAGTCTTGTGAAGTTTTCAAGATCTTTCCTGTTATAAACTATTTTCATCGCCCTTCCGCCAAGAACAAATGACGGCCGCACAATTACGGGGTATCCTATGGCTCCGGCTATTGCCGCAGCCTCTTTTACATTTACCGCTGTTCCGTTTTCAGGCTGAACAAGACTCAGCTTTTTAAGCATGGCCTGGAAAAGCTCCCTGTCCTCCGCCCTGTCTATGCTCTCGGGCTGTGTGCCGAGGATCGGAACTCCGGCTTTAAAGAGCGGCGTTGCAAGATTAAGCGGAGTCTGTCCCCCGAACTGGACGATAACGCCAAACGGTTTTTCAGTCTCCACGATATTTAAAACATCCTCTTTTGTCAGTGGTTCGAAATAGAGTTTGTCCGAAGTATCATAGTCGGTGCTGACGGTTTCAGGGTTGCTGTTTACCATAATGCTTTCAATTCCTTCTTCCCTTATACCGAATGAAGCCTGAACGCAGCAGTAATCAAATTCTATTCCCTGGCCTATCCTGTTCGGACCGCCGCCTAAAATCATGACCTTTTTCTTATCCGAAACCCTCGCTTCGTTCTCCTCCTCGTAAGTGGAATAGTAATAAGGGGTTGCCGCCCTGAATTCGGCGGCGCAGGTGTCGACAAGCTTGTAAACAGGCCTGATGCCTGATTTCTCCCGGACATGTTTAATATTGTCTTCCGTTGATCCTGTAAGATGAGCAATCTGAATATCCGAAAACCCGGAAGATTTAGCCTTATATAAAAGTTCTCCGGAAATCCTTTCCCCTGCTCTCGCAATCTCTTCCTCTATCTCAACTATTTGCCTGATCTGGTGCAGAAACCACGGGTCAATCGCCGTCAGTTCATATATGGCTTGCAGGGACGTTCCCTGCATCAGGGCATGGCGCAGATAAAACATTCTCTGCGAATTGGGAATGGAGAGCTTCTGAGCGATTTCAGTTTCCGATAATCCGCCTCCTTCAGGAGCTGCCGTGTCCCTGCCGTCCGCGCCGAGCCCGAAGCGCCCTGTTTCAAGAGATCTCAATCCTTTCTGGAATGCCTCCCTGAAATTTCTTCCGATAGCCATAGTTTCACCGACCGATTTCATGGCTGTTGTCAGGTAATCCTTTGTTTCGGGAAATTTTTCAAAGGTGAATCTCGGAATTTTGACAACGCAGTAATCAAGGGCCGGCTCAAACGAAGCGAGAGTTTCTCCCGTGATGTCGTTTGGAATTTCGTCGAGAGTATAGCCCACTGCAAGCTTTGCGGCAATCTTGGCTATCGGGAACCCGGTCGCCTTGGAAGCAAGGGCCGAACTGCGTGAAACTCTTGGATTCATTTCAACTACAATCATATCTCCGTTTTTCGGATTCACGGCAAACTGGACATTGGACCCGCCGGTGTCGACGCCGATTTCTCTCATGATGGCAAGAGATGCGTTTCTCATCTTCTGGTATTCCACATCCGTCAATGTCTGGGCTGGAGCCACCGTAATGCTGTCTCCGGTGTGGATTCCCATCGGATCCATGTTTTCAATCGAGCAGATAATTACAACGTTATCCTTTTTGTCCCGCATCACTTCAAGCTCATACTCTTTCCATCCAAGGACGGATTCTTCGAGCATGATCTGCCCGATAAGGCTTGCATCGAGACCGGCTTTTGCGATTATTTCCAGATCCTCAAAATTATACGCGACCCCTCCGCCTGTGCCTCCGAGCGTAAAGCTCGGCCTTACTATGACCGGAAAGCCGATCCTTTTTACCGTCTCCCGCACCTCATCCATGTTCACGGCAATGCCGCTTTCCGGAATCCGGAGGCCTATTTTATTCATGGCATTGCGGAACAGATCCCTGTCTTCGGCCTTTTTTATCGATTCAACCGAGGCGCCTATCATCTCAACGCCGAATTTTTCCAGCACACCCATTCCTGCAACTTCAATGGCCGTGTTCAGGCCGGTCTGTCCGCCAAGCGTGGGCAGCAGCGCATCCGGGCGCTCCTTTTCAATTATCATGGCGACCATTTCAGGCGTAACCGGCTCGATGTATGTTCTGTGGGCCATGTCGGGATCGGTCATGATAGTGGCGGGGTTGCTGTTTATAAGCACAACCTGATAGCCCTCTTCCTTCAATGCCTTGCATGCCTGGGTTCCGGAATAATCGAACTCACATGCCTGGCTGATTATAATGGGGCCTGCTCCGATAATCAGTATTTTATTTATGTCGGTGCGTTTGGGCATTTTCCATCAGCCTTACAAACTCGTTGAAAAGATAACGCGAATCATGGGGTCCCGGGGATGCTTCAGGATGATATTGAACCGCAAAAAGAGGGAGCTTGCGGTGCCTGAATCCTTCCAGCGTGTTATCATTAAGATTAATATGTGTAGTCTCTATCTCTTCGGGGCTCAGGCTTCCGACATCTACGACAAATCCGTGGTTCTGGGAGGTTATTTCAACCCTGCCAGTCAGAAGATTCTTAACGGGCTGATTTGCGCCCCTGTGCCCGAATTTCAGTTTATAGGTCTTCCCCCCCAGCGCAAGACCGAGAAGCTGATGCCCCAGGCAGATGCCGAATACCGGTTTGTATTCGAGAAGAGACCGGAGGGTCTCCACGGCATATGTGACAGGCTCCGGGTCTCCCGGGCCGTTTGAAAGAAAAATTCCGTCAGGCGCCAACTCCTTTATAACAGCAGCGCCGGTTGAAGCCGGAACAACAATAATTTCGCAACCGGCATTTTCAAGGCACCTTAAAATGTTGTACTTGATTCCAAAATCAAAAGCGACGACTCGGAACCTATTTGTATTTGCTCTCCACGCAGAACCGTTTAATTTTCCTGTTTTCAGGCTGCATGGACAAATTTTACCTTCCGACCAGAAATAAGGCTTGTCAGTTGTAACGCCTCCGGCAAGATCGAGCCCAACCATGCTCGGGACGCCCTTTGCTTTCCCGACAAGCGAGACAGGATTTAAATCGGATGTCGAAATATAAGCCCGCATGGCGCCTTTATCCCTGATATGCCTTGTAAGGGCTCGCGTATCGAAGCCTTCTATGCCGAGGACTCCTCCCTGCTTCAGGTAATCTCTCAGAGTTCCGGTTGATCTGAAATTGCTCGGATACTCCTGGTATTCTTTGACCAGAAAAGCCGATACCTGGATCCTGTCCGACTCGACATCGTCATGATTGACACCGTAGTTGCCGATCAGAGGATAGGTCATTGTAACCATCTGGCCCCTGTAGGAAGGATCGGTTATCACCTCCTGATATCCGGTCATGCTTGTATTGAACACAACCTCCCCCCAAGCCTCTCCCGGGCCCGTAAAACTCTTGCAGGCAAATGTTCTTCCGTCTTCTAGGGCAAGCAGCGCTTTCATCTCATTTGTTTTCATATTATAAAAGGGTCCAAGTGGCCGAGGGTTCAAGAGTTATGGATAAATCAACGCCACTCTTATCATATCTGACCATTAAATCAATCCTGACAGCTTTATAAAAGTCACATTTTGACGGCAAAGTAAAAAGATCATGCCGTCAATTTTATTCAATCGGCTCATTCTCAACAACATTCCACACTCCGCAGGGACATGCCCCGGCGCAGAATCCGCAGCCGATACATCTTGTCTCATCCACGATCATTTCAAAATCATCCTCGCCTTTTGCCTTCCTCGTTATCGCGGCCTGCGGGCATACTGCAACACAAATACCGCAGTCCCGGCATGTTCCGCAGGAAGAGCATTCAGCGCCGCACTGTTCGAGACCGTCAAAACCGGTTATTCTCGGGTCAAAATATTCAAGCTTGATACGCTTCTTGTCTATCACCCGGCAGGAAAGAATTTCAGGCACCTTTCCGTTTAGAATTTCGATGATAGCCCCGGCAGCTTTGCGTCCGGCGCCTATTGCATCTGTTATAAGCCCGGGTTTTACCGCATCGCCGATGGCGAATATTTCAGGATCGGAAGTCCTGAAATATTCGTTTACGACTATGAACCCCCGCTCCGTGGAAACATTATCAGGCAGAAAATCAAGGTCCGGAACATCCCCTATGGATATGATTACCGTGTCTGCGGGAATAGTTTCACCTGAAAGCAATTTAACGCCTTTTTTTGTTATCTCTTTCGTAAAGCAGGGCCATCTGAATTTTGCGCCGACTGCTTCCGCCGCTTTTCTTTCCACTCCGAAAGAAGCGGGTTCCTGGACGTCTATCAACGTAATCTCTTTCGCGCCCAGCCTGTGGGCTTCGGTTGCGACATCGCATCCGACATTTCCTGCGCCGATTATAACGACACGTCTTCCCGTCTTGATTTTACCCTCTTTCGCCTGCGCGAGAAAATCAAGCGCCGGTATCGCGGTTTCGCTTCCCGGAAGAGAAAGAACTCTCGGCCTGCCTGCTCCGACCGCGATTACTATGATATCAAAATCCACCTTCAGCTGCTCGATGTCCTTTTTAGTCAGGCGCTGCTGAAGGTGGATGTGAGGTATAACGGATTGAACCCTTTCAAGTTCTTTTATTATGACCTCTTCCGGAATACGGCTTTCCGGGACAACGGAAGATATTTTGCCGCCCAGAGCTTTTGCCATATCGAACACCGTAGCCTTATGTCCGTTAAGCCGCAACTGCCAGGCAACAGAAATGCCGGCCGGACCTCCTCCTATTACGGCTATTTTCTTCCCGCTTTCCTGCGGAAGCACGGGCATTCCGGCGTCAACGCTGGCTCGTCCGAGTCTTCTTACATCAACAGGCGTCATCAATCCGGACTCCCTGCTGCACGACTGCATGCAGAGGTTGGGGCAGAGATATCCGCAAACCGTAGCCGGAAAAGGCGTATATGACAAAGACAGGTCGACCGCCTCGTCTATTTTTCCCGCCCTTATAAGGCTCCATCGCTCCCGGACCGGAATACCGGTCGGGCAGCCTGCTTCGCAAGGCGCAAGATATTTTTTATTTTCCCAGACTGGAACAAAGCGGCGCAGAAGGCCGGTTGTAATAACAGGAATCGGGCTTCTGTCAATATCCGTAAGATCACCTATCAGGCCCCCTTTTCCGAGCTCTTTCTCCCACACGCCGGTTCTGAATGATTCCATCGCGCGTTTTGGAATCAGCGCTTTTTCTTTCGGGGAACGGGCCTGGATGAGCTGCCATTCTTCCCTGTTGCATATAGTTGTTAAAACTCCCTGATGATTTATTGCGCCGAGAAACTCTTCCGTGTTTTTTACAAGCCAGCACCAGTCATCATCACCAATCGGGATAAGTTTCGCGTCGGTCAGACTGAATCCCCCGTGCGGCCCCCGGAAAAACACCTTTCCTCCCACCATGCCGACAAAGGGACGGTAGCCGAGAACATTCCCGGGGGTTTGAGGGTTGACCCCGCATATCACGGCAATGCCGCCGGCCATGAATTCCCCGAAATAATCACCCGCTGAGCCGAGAATCCATAGCTCGGGAGGTTCAAAACGCGGGTTATGCTTTGTCATGGTCATGCCGCGTGCGCCGATATTGCCGGCTATACATACTTTCCCCTGGGCCATCCCGTTGGCAACCCCGTTTCCCGCATTTCCGCAAACGACGATATGAGCCCCGGCATTCAGCCATCCGACATCATCGGAGGCAGGTCCTGTCACTTCTATCTGTGTATTGCTGACTCCCATCGATCCGACACGCTGACCGGGCCGGCCTGTAATTTTGATGTGCAGGGACTTGTTATCAGCTTTCCAGAGCCGGCCGCCTATTCCGTGCTGCCCGAACGCCTCCACCTCCAGATGCCTGCATCCGCCGGCAACAGCCTCCTGGATCATTTCTTCCAGAATTCGCGAATCAACGCGCTTTCCGTCCTTTTTCCCCGATATTATCCTGTAATCCTTAGTACTCATGAAACCTCTTTGTGAGACCTTTGCATAACACCCTCTTTTGCCCGATTCCCGCGTCAGGCTCAAATTTAGGCACGAAGTGAAGCTTTCGCGCTATCCTCGAAATACTTCAAAGTATTCCTGCGGTTGCACGAAGTGAAGCGAAAGCGCTATATTATCACCTTCCTTGTACTTGGCCAAAATTGGGCGTTCTTCAAAGGTCTCTTTTCATTTTTCACACTTATCTTTTAACCTTTACTCCTTACCCTTATTCACACCACATACTTTATGCTCAGTCTTTCGGCTGCATTAAAATCGCTGATGCCCAGTGCGTCCGACATTCCTATCGGAAGCGAGGTTGATCGCCCTAATGGAGCCACTATTTTTTTCAGCTCGGTATCAAAGCTCAAAAAAACATCCACAACCCTCTGCGCCACATCTTCAATATCAAGACGCCTGTAAAGACGCGGGTCCTGGGAAGTTATCCCCTTGGGGCATCGCCCTATGTTGCATATATTGCACCTGTCAGATTCCGAACCGACGCATCCGGCGGCGGCCTGCATGATATATTTACCAGCCTGAACTCCGCCGGCGCCGAGCATGATAAGGGCTGCCGCATTCGCGGCAAGATTTCCGCTTTTGCCTATACCGCCTGCGGCAAAAAGCGGAATTTCATTCTGTACCCCTATTTTGGCCAGGGTCAGGTAACAGTCGCGCACATTGCTCGCTATTGGATGACCCATGTGGTTCATGGAAACATTGTATGCAGCACCTGTTCCACCGTCTTCACCATCAATAGCAAGCCCTCCGGCATAAGGATTTCGGGTAAGATTGTTCAGAACTGCAAGAGCGGTAGATGTACCTGAGATCTTGGGATAAACGGGAACCCTGAAACCCCACGCCATGCACATCGACTGTATCATCTTGGCAACCGACTCTTCTATCGAGTACTTGGTCTGATGCGTGGGCGGGCTTGGAAGACTTACTCCGGGCGGTACCCCCCGTATCGCCGCAATCAGATTGTTGACCTTGTGCCACATGAGAAGTCCGCCGTCTCCGGGCTTTGCCCCCTGCCCGTATTTGATCTCGATTGCGCACGGATCTTCCTTCATATGCGGAATTGCATGGATGATTTCATCCCATCCGAAGTAGCCGCTTGCGATCTGAAGTATCACGTATTTAAGGAACCGGCTGCGAAGAAGCCTCGGCGGACAGCCTCCTTCTCCCGTGCATATCCGGACAGGCATGGAAAGCTCTTCATTAAGATACGCCACTCCCAACTGGAGGCCTTCCCACATGTTGGGCGACAAGGCGCCGAACGACATTCCTCCGATAATAAGAGGATAGATATCCCTTACCGGCGGTATCCATCCATTTTCATAATAAAAGGAGAGATTCTTTTCAGGCGGCAGGATCCTCCCAAGAAGAGTTCTCAGTTCAAACTCGTGCCGCCCAGCATCAAGGGCAGGGTCCGTCAGCATCGAAATCCTGATGAACTTTATCTGGTCAAGAATACCGCCAGGGACATTGCGCCGACCACCCCTGTTTCTGGGCAGGCCGCCCTGATTGACATGAAATTTCAGCTTATCGGCCTCATCTGTTTTAACAGGAATAATGGCATCATTGGGACAGACCATGCTGCACATGGCACAACCTACACAACTGAAAGCAGGGTCCGTTTTCTGCCGGATCCCGTGGTATACCGCATTGACGTTTGACTGTTTTGCCCCGGCATCGAGAGAAGTCTGAAGAATTCTCTTCCTGAAGACTCCAAGCTCAATGGCATTCACCGGGCAGACCGCGGTACAGCGGCCGCACAGTGTGCATTTATCCTTATCCCACACAATCTGCCAGGGCAGATCCTTTATGCTTAATGTGGAAGGGGTAATATATCTGTCTGACAACATATTTTAACCTCCTGGCGGTCAGGCCCGGCAATTGCTGTATCAAGGTACATCGGCTGAAAGTCTTTGCTCTTGTCCCTGTCCGGAATGGCGGCATCAAGGCCGCAGATTTCGGAAGAGAAAGCAAACATTCCCGGTTTTCCACCGACAACACCGGGCCTTAATTTCTTCCTGTCCTGAACCATGAAAAGAGTATGATCGGGCAGGCATCCAATTACGCAGTTCGGGCCGTCAATTATCAGTTTTCTGCACGAATGCTTAAGATGCTTCAAAAGCGTCGCATCATGATGCTTTTCAATATCCTCATCCTTTAACGGAGTTATCAGATGCTTGTATGCCTCCAGGCCCAGATTGAGCCTTGTTCGGCAGTAGTGAAGAATATGGGTAAAGACCTCCGAATCGGACTGGTATCCCGAATATCCGTCAAAGCCCCTTGACATCAGAAAATCCCTTATGGGGAAAAAAGCTGTATTTTCACCGTTTGTCATAGTGGAATAACCCTGAAGAAAGAACGGATGGCAGGCGTAAAGATTTATCTCGTAATTAGTATTCTGCCTTCCCTGGGCCATCACGATACGCGCTTCAAGCTCTTTCCGGTCGAGCTTGAGATAATAGGCCACCTCCATGGGATCACCGATCTCTTTGAGCATGATGACATCGGGCCAGAAAGAGAAGATCATCATATCTTCCTTCTCCTCGCCCATTTTTCTCAGCTTGAGCCTTATCTCGACAAGCCTCTCATAAAGCACCTTTTCGCCAAGGCTTTCCCATCCTTCGGGATACTCATAAGCCCTTATAAGATAGACATCTCTTTTGGGAATTCCGGCGGGCGGCTTCTTTGGGACCCTGATGGTAAGCCTGTATTTTGTCATAAAACCTATATCCATCATAAAGGCATCAAGGCGCTTCAACCCGCTTTCGCTGAATATCCCGGAAAGGATCGGAGCGTCTTTCATATTTTCAAAAGGCCCTCCCAGGTCGCGCAGAAAAAGCCCGACACCGGAACCGTCATGCCCTTCCTTCATAACATCCAGCGCCTCTATCGCCCTCATGGGAGATAAAGGTTCCTTGCTGGTTATTGCAAACAAGCGGCACATTAAAACACTCCTTTAAAAGCAAAAACTATTGATATTGTTAATTAATACAGCGAATAAAAATCATCCCTGCCTCATGGCGCAGATATAGATTATATACATGTCAATTAATTTAGCAATACCTGTGCCAGAAAATATAGAAAACGGTTCGGGAGGTCAAGGATTCAAGAGTGACAATATTATTTCAACCTGAACCCTTGTATTTTTAAATAGTTGAATTATGGTTTATATTAAACGGGGAGGGGTCGGGACTTTTAATTTCCCGGCAGGCTGTCTTGTATCTATTGAAAAACTGTACATAAATGTTAAAAGTCGTTTTTTTTTATTACAGTTTTGTAACCCTTTTCATTTATATGGGTCTATATTAAGAGTATGGATTCAAGAGGTCGGGTGATCGGGCAAAACTTAAGCATCATGTGATGACATCATAGATCGAAGGTAATCGGAGTATATTTAAATGACAACGACTATTTCACGAAGATCCTTTATAAAAGGAGGTATTGCCGCATGCGCAGTCGCGGCATCCGGCATTCCGGTTTCAGCATCAGGAGCCGATAAGAATAAACAGATAGCGACACTGCTTGATATAGGAAAGTGCATAGGGTGTGGCGCATGCGTCGAAGCCTGCAGCGAGATAAATGCAGGAAAATTTCCGGAACCGAAAAAACCTTTTCCTAAAATGTATCCGGACAGGGTTAAAGCGGAAGACTGGTCGGGAAAAAAAGATGTCAATGACCGCCTGACCCCTTACAACTGGCTCTACATACAAAGCGCAGATGTAACTATAAACGGGGAAGAGAAAACCATTACCATACCGAGAAGGTGCATGCACTGCACAAACCCGCCATGTGTGAAACTTTGCCCCTGGGGTTCGGCAAAACAGCTTGAAAACGGCATATCCCGTATAGATCCAGATCTTTGTCTCGGCGGCGCAAAATGCAAGGAGGTCTGCCCATGGGAAATTCCCCAGCGTCAGACCGGAACAGGGCTTTATCTTGATATTCTCCCGGCTTTTGCGGGAAACGGCGTTATGTACAAGTGCGACCGGTGTTATAACCGCATTTCTGAGGGCAAGCTCCCGGCATGCATAGAGGTGTGCCCTGAAAACGTCCAGACGATAGGACCCAGGGATGAAATCATCAAAAAAGCGCATGCGCTCGCAAAGGAAACTAACGGGTATATATATGGCGAAAATGAAAACGGCGGAACAAATACCATTTATGTATCACCCGTTCCATTTGATGTTTTGAACAAGGCAATTGAAACGGGCAAAGGAAAACCTCATCTTAAGGCCGTCGCCGATTCTATGGAAAAAGCTAACAATCTTGTTGCAGCAATGGCGATAGCGCCCATAGCAGGCATCGCTGCCGCTGTCGGAACATTTTATAAACATTCCAGAAAAGAAAATGAGGTAAATAAAGATGAGCAGAAATAAGAATGTTTATTACATATATCTTCTGACAATGTTTTTTATTACCCTTTCAGGTTTCGGACAGATGCCTATATTCAAAAGGTATTACATAGCCGATGTCCCGGGGCTGGAATGGCTCGCAAAATTTTATATAACCCACTATATCCACTACACATGTGCTACGCTCATCATCGGAATAACAGCATATGCGGCAGCCGATTACCTGATGCTTACAGGGAAAAAATTGAAATTGACCGCTACGGGATATTTAAGAGGAGCCCTGATAGCGGGTTTGATAGCAACCGGCATTCTGCTTGTAATAAGAAATTTCGACGGCTACATATTTTCACATAACCTGATAATCTTTCTTGATTTGAGCCATCTTACGCTGGTGATGCTTTTTCTGTGCACAAGCCTTTACTGCTTTATCTTCAAAAAGAAATGGACAAGGGATAGTGATCAGTAACCGGTAATCAGTTATCAGTGAACAGTGAACAGTAGATATTGAATGTGGAAATAGATTTTAATTTTTTATTATTAACGAATGACTTTTTATTGTAAAAGGAGCGAGACATTATATATTATGAAAGAGATAATAATTCTGCTTGTTGTTGTCGGAGTATGGGTTCTACTACAGGCGTATATTTTGCCGAAATTTGGAATATCAACCTGAATGCGTAATTCTTGTCAGGTGACAAGCAATAAAGTCGATGCAAAAAGCCCCGGAACGGAAAAAGGTAAGTGACCAAGACACCGAATTGATAAATGCCATAAATTCGGGAAGAAGCTCCTTATTTTATGATCTTGTAAAAGAATACGAAGAGAAACTCTATAACTTCGGCCTCAGGATGTGCCGGGAAACCCGTGATGCCGAAGATATGGTTCAGGAAACTTTTTTAAATGTTTACAGGTATCTTTCTGATTTCAGGCACGAATCAAAATTCAAAACATGGCTTTACAGAATTGCCGCTTCAGTATGTATAAAGAAAAGACGTAAATCCAAATTTGCGCCGCAAAGGGAGATATCCCTCGAAGATTTCATACCTGAAAATATAGAGAATATTCCGGACAGTCTGCCGTACTGGGCCTCGGAACCGCTTGAAAAACTATTAAACGACGAGCTGTCCGATAATATACGCAAAGCGATTTTAACACTTCCTGAAAAATACAGGATTGTGCTTGTATTAAGGGATATCGAGGGCTTCAGTACAGAAGAAACGGCTCAGATTCTGAATTTAAAACCAGCGAGCGTAAAAGTCAGGCTGCACAGGGCTCGTCTTTTTCTTAAAGAAAAACTGAATGATTATTTTACCGCATGAGAGAAAAAAATCACGATCATAAAGAATGCATTTCGATATTCAGGAAGCTATCCGAGTATATCGACGGTGAACTGGATGAAAAGGCTTATGAAGAAATGCGGACACACATCAATGAGTGCATGAAGTGCGAAGTCTGCCTTGAAACTCTCAGAAGAACAGCGGATCTTTGCAGGGGTATGAAAACGCGGGAGATTCCGGACAGGTTGAGAGAACGGTTGAAATCAATGGTTCATGGACCCTCGAACCCTTGACCCCTTGAATCCTTGACCTTTTACCAGTTTTACAATCTCATCCAGAAGCGGCGGCTTCAAAACCCTCCAATCCGGCTTTATGGCTTTATCTGCATACCATTCGAATTCAACAGCATCAAAACTTTCAGGTATTACATGTTCGCTTTTCTCCCCGTATATTTTCGCAGGATAATGTTCGATCCAGAGCATGCGGTGCGGATCAATATGAAAGTCTTTTGTCACCATCGTTGCTATGTGGCCGGCACAGCTTCTGACCGACATGCCGCTTTCAGGAACATCCGAAACAATGACAATTATCGGCCTCAGATGCGCCACGGCTTTTTTTTCATCCTTCGTCATGTCGTATATACGGAGCCTGCACATGCCGCTTGCAAGATTGAATTTCCCGCCCCATCCCTTCCATGAATATATTATGTCACGAACAAGCATAGTGATTCGCTAACCTTTTAATTTATCTGTTGTTCCTCCGGAAACAAATTTTGAACAATGCTGAGTTTCCAATCCGGAAATAGGCAATTTTGGGCAAGCTCAAGAAAATCAAGGGATTGCGCGGAGACATACGCATAGTATGTCGCACAAGAAATCCCGCAGATTGACACTTAAGATCGCACAAAAGGGCCATTTCCGGATGGAAACTATTTCGGATACCCGGTAATCTCCCTTATCTTCTCATACAGCGGCTTCAATTGTTTATACATCTTTTTGTATACATGCCTGTAAAGTTCGTCATACAGTTTATGAGCCGCAAAATCAGGTTCATAAACATCGCCGGTGCGGGTCATGGCTCCGACTGCCGTTTCAAAATCCCTGTGGAATCCGAGCCCTACAGCCGCATCCATCGAAGCCCCGAGCCCTGATGTTTCGTAAAGATGAGGCCTTGCCGTTGGTATCCCGAAAACATCGGCTGTAACCTGCATGGCAACCCTGCTCTGGGAACCGCCTCCGGACACACGGAGGCTTGTTATGGGAATCCCGGTCTTCTTCTCTATCCTCTCTTTGCCCTCTCTCAAGGCATATGCAAGGCCCTCCAGGATGGCCTTATAAAAATAGGCCCTGTTATGAATATCCCCGAAGCCTATTACAGCCCCCTTTGCTTCAGGTCCGGGAAGCTTCAATCCGGGAGTCCAGTAAGGCTGTAAAACAAGTCCCATCGAACCCTGCGGCACATTCTCAACAAGCTTGTCGAAAAGGGTTTCAACATCCACCCTTTCAATGGAGGCTTCCTGCTTTTCCTTCAGGCCGAATTCTTCCTTGAACCAGCTAACCATCCAGAATCCTCTCATGTTCTGAACTTCTATTGTATGGTATCCTGGAATCGCCGCGGGATAAGGCGGTAAAAGAGGCACAGCTTCGACATATTTTTTATGCGTGACATTGATTGTGGCGGTCGTTCCGTAGCTTAAGCAGCCGATTGAAGAATCGAAGCTCCCGGAACCTATGACTTCGCATGCCTTGTCGGCGGCAGCGGATATAAGAGGCAATCCTTCCGGAATTCCTGTCGCCTCCGAAGCGGCTCTGGTTATACTTCCGATCTGCTTTCCTGACGGCACAAGCTCCGGAAGCATATCTTTGTCCACGGGAACACATTTCCATTTCCAGTCCCAGTCTGCCGCCCAGCGCAGGTTTTTATAATCAAAAGGAATATACGCGACCTGGCATCCCACCGAATCCGCGAACCTGCCCGTCAGCCTGTGTGTGAGATAACCCGATAGTAGAAGGTATTTATAAGTCTTTTTCCATATTTCGGGCTCATGGGTTTTTATCCAGTTAGCCTCCGCCTCTGTGCGGAAATAGTCTATTGTTCCCGTAAAATTTGTTATCGCAAAAAGAAACCCCCAGAATCCTCCAAGCGGTGGAAGTCCGTGAGTCTTGCGCTGATCTAGCCAGATGATAGCGGGACGCAGGGGTTTCCCTTCCTTGTCCAGATTTATAACAGTGCCTCTTTGTGTTGTGAGGGCGACTCCCGCAATGCGCTCCCTGTATGAAGTTTCTTTTTTAAGAAGTCTCCCGCAGGCAAGACAGAGGGCTTCCCAGAAAACATCAGGGTCCTGCTCGGCCCACCCCGGATGTTTGGAAAAATACGGCTTGAAAGGCGCCGACTCCTTTGCAAGCAGGTTGCCTTCAGTATCGAAAATCAGAGCTTTCAGGCTCTGGGTTCCGTTGTCTATCGCCAGCAATAAATCTTTATTGTTCATTATCCTCCCGATTCATAAACACAGGAACATAAATTACAGCATTCCAGCAGGAACAGCGATAACATCTTTTCTTAGTTTTTGCAGGGTTGTTCCATTGTAAATAACCAGGCCTGTTTTCCAGTGAGGGAGCGCATCTTTAAGCCGTTCCATGTTTTCAGCATCCTTAAGCGTAACCTTTTCAGATGCTTTAACTTCAATGGGATATATTTCCCCGTCAATTTCGAAAATAAAATCAATCTCTCTTTCCAGCCCTCCCTGCTTTCTCAAATAGAACAGCTCGCCGCCCAATACCGAAGCAATGACCGACATGTTATGAAACACCCATGTTTCAAACAGTCGTCCTTTGATATTGGCGTCAATCATGGCCGCCTGTTTAATGCCGGTCAGACTGCAAATAAGCCCTGTATCCAGAAAGTATGCTTTGGGCGATTTGACAATCCGTTTTTTAATATTTTTGCTGTAAGGCTTAAGTTTCATAAACAGGCCGCTGATTTCCAGAAGATTGATATACCGGTTTACTGTAGGCTGTGAAATACCTGCTGACCGCGATATACCGGACTGGTTCAGAATTTGAGCGCTCTGAGCAGCGATAATTGTCATCATTCTGCGAAAATCCGGTATACTTGAAATCTGCGATAAATCCCGCAGATCTCTTTCAAGATATGTTTTAATATACCCGTTCCACCAATCGGCAATATGAGATTCCTTGTCAAGAAACATAACCGGTGGGAGAAACCCTCTGAACAGGTCTGTTTCCTTTACCGTCATTGGGTTACCGGAATTCAGCACCATATTCGGGGAGAGTTTTCTGAACCACTGTGGAAAAGAGTTTGACAGGTATTCCCCTGAAGCAAAAGGAAGAAGCTCAAAATAAATGCATCTTCCGGCAAGTGTTTCGGTTATATTTTTCATCAACAGGAGATTTGCAGAACCTGAAAGAACAAACCTCAGGTCGCGATCCCTGTCTACATATTTTTTTATTGTTGAAAGAAGACGGGGGCTTTTCTGCACTTCATCAATAATCATCTGGGGATGAATAGCCACCAGTTCATCCGGGTTTTTATCGGCCATCTCATGCACATCCGGATCATCGAGCGTAAAATAAAGCCAGTCTTTAAACGGCACTTCGTGCTTGAGAAGCGTGCTTTTCCCTGTTTGCCGGGCGCCGCTTAAGACAGTTACAGGAGAAAATTCAATCGCCTGTCTCATTTTATCAGCTATCCATCGATGTTTATATGCCCATTTCATACCATACCTTAAAGTATTTTCTATGTTGTGATTGAAAATATATCATATCATGAATAGATTTCAATCAAAATTATTCCTCTGCTACTGCATGCCATTAATAATCATTATTCAATTATAACTTCGGGACCTGGAGTAATTTTATTCTTGATTTCCATTGTAACAATTAATATCCTTAAAACATTGAAAATTCAATCGTGTTTTTTCCGTGTTTTATTGCTAATACGGTAATAAGTGGAAAATTTATCTATCGTATATAGGCAATAAGTGGAAAATATTCCACTTATTAACACCGTTGGCGCCGCCTACGGCGGGAAGAAGCAAAATAATGGGAGCATTACGCGTTTGTCAAAAGCCTGAAATCCGAGACATTTTGGCCCTGACAAACCAAATTTTCCGTATGGATATCAAAATAAGCCCAAGGTTGTGTCATCTCCAAGGGGAAAATTTGTCAATTTCCACCATCTTTGTGATCCTTGGACAAACGCGTAATGCTCCCCAAAATAATTCACCTAAAAGACAATAGAGAAAAGGACTGGATGTTATGAGAAAGTTAATAGGATTAATATTATTTTTCATGCTTGGTATGGTATCGTCGCTTATGGCAGCCCAGAATGGTGTAACAGAATCGAATATCGAATCTGCGGAACTGCTAAATCAAGAGTTTCAGAAAACCGCAACCAGCGTTGACTTATGGATTAAATTTCGAAATGCACTATCGGCTACCACTGGTAACGAAAGAAAAGAGCTAGAAAAATTAATAACTGAAATACAATCTGGATCTAAAATATCAAATTATACTATTTTTAGTGATATGCAGATTAAATCATTCAAGGTGCTTTTAAGTTCTAAAGCAGATAAATTAAGCAACCATTCTCTATCTTTACATGTTGCATGTTTTACTAATCCAATAAGATATAAATCTATAGCATCTGCTTTTCAAAATTCAACAAATGGTAGTACGGCAGAAGGAAGAAATACATTACCTGAGTTAGTAAAACTTCGATCAAATCTATTAACCGAGATTTCAAAAAACTTAAAAGATAAAAATGCAGATCAACTTAAAATTTATAGAAAGCTAAATAAAATAGATATGATAGATAAAAAAATTGCGGAAAGCAGTAATCAGAAAAAATAAGAATAAATAGGGACAGAGGCCGTTTAATTGTGGATGTCTAGGAATGCTTCCAAAATTCCAACAGCCAATCCAGCCCACACCTGGGTGACGGCGTTTTGTTTTTTTGAGCGTCAGTGGCCCGGTGCGGCTGACCCGCACGTTCGCTTCGTAATAAACGAGATCTGACCTATGAAAAAAGTAAATAAAATCATAGTCAATGCGGTCAAGATTCTTGATTACCTTATTGATAATAACGCTATGTATGGCAAGGGTGCCAAAGCTAGAGATATTTTTGAGTCTTTGGATTTATCAAACGAAGATTTTGATGTCGCTGACACATATCTTTTACAACAGAAATATGTTGACGGAACCATGGGTGGAATGGATGGAAGCAGATATTTACAAAGTAGTGGGATCAATTTTTACGAGAACAATAGCTCATTATTAAATGACACCCCGGTCAAACAAGGAAATGGATCAATGCCAGATGAAAAAAAGTATTTGTAGTTCATGGTCGAGATGGTCGGCTTAGAGATGACTTTTTTGCTTTCCTCAGGGCGCTGGACCTCGATCCAATTGAATGGTCTGAGGCACTTAAATTAACTGGAAAAGCTACTCCATACATTGGGGAAGCTTTAGAAAGTGCCTTCAAGAATGCACAAGCTGTAATTGTCCTTTTATCACCCGACGATGAGGTTCGTCTATCACCCGAACTTTGGAAAGAGGCAGAAGAAGAAAACGAAAAAAATTATAAGTTTCAAGCTCGCCCCAATGTTTTGTTTGAAGCCGGAATGGCTTTTGGCACTCATCCCGACAGGACGTTATTAATAAAGGTAGGCCATGTAAAGGATTTTAGTGACGTTGCAGGAAGGCATGTTATTAGAATTTCAAATAGTGCTGACAAACGAAATGAGATTGCCGAAAGACTCAGAACTGCCGGGTGTGATGTCAAAACCAGTGGAACCGATTGGCTTAACACTGGTGATTTCAACATAAATAGAGAAAGTAAAGCGGAAAATCAGAAAACAAAATACAAACCTATTTAAACGAAGGTGACATTCTCGCACTTATGGATAATTGGTGGCCTAAGGATAATGGTTCTGTCCCGGAGAATGTGAGTGTTAATTTTATCGAGGTTGATGAGTTGTTGTCCCTGCCCCCAGGAAGTACGAAACAAAGGTTTTAAACCCGGCCCCTTTGGGAACGTTGTCGCTGTTTTTGAATATGATGTGACAATAGATTCTTTTGGCGGATATTACGAACCCGACACAGAACCAAGTTACTGAAAAGAGAATCGGGTAGCCGGGGGTTTTTCTCCCCCGGCCCCCACACCACCTTTCTATTACCCACAAGTATCATGCCTGAGCCGCCAGTGTCCAGCCTTCACTCAGATCCGCGAGTCGCTTCCATCCTCTCCATAAGGTAATGGTCCCCGGAGGCCCGTCGCT
>Ga0105099_10000173_pt1 | contig 42152 bp, 61 predicted proteins | sample PPLLak3cmMay2015_2_FD_79138 | JGI IMG/M metagenome (GOLD analysis project Ga0105099, IMG submission 79138) | Freshwater sediment microbial communities from Prairie Pothole Lake near Jamestown, North Dakota, USA - PPLs Lake P8 Core (1) Depth... | ecosystem: Environmental > Aquatic > Freshwater >... | reverse complement strand
TTGGTCGTGCTTCTGGACCCTAGCCTTGTCCCAGGGCACTTTGCCAGTTTTGTATTCCCTGAAAACATTGGCCGGAACATCGATTGTTTCTACTTTGTTGTAACTATCAAGGAAGGAAAGAATTGGAACACCTTGCACGAGACACTCAATCTTGAACTCAGGGGTATCATAGCATTGTAGGTCAGGGAGTAGAGTTTTATGCTGTCCATTCTCGATTAAGGTGGCGATATCTTTCCCAAAACTTAGATATTTTGAATTTAGTTTCGCTCCATTGTCAAAGTACTCCTTACGATATCGAGTTGGGTTTGATAACCAACAGGATAGTTGGGACCAAGAAATATGAGGTTTGGGAAGTATTAATTTTTTATTTTGTGTTTCCATATTTTTATTTACAAAACATTACATCCTTATTGGTAGCATTGTCAGCTATGCGCTTCCATTTCGACTTCCAAGGTTCATTATAAATTGTCGACATAAAATTCAGAACTCCTCTGTGGTCTGGGTTGCTTAATACTGCCTGGATACATGTCTCCCTAGCTTTGCCTCCTTGTTTGGTCCACCAATAGCATTGAGCCATGTGCAAAAGTGCCTCAGTTCTTTCTTTGTCATACTTTGATATTTTGAGGTATTCCCGGAACAAAGCTATTGCTGTGCCATAGTCTTTTTTATACATGTATTCTCTGGCCAGGTAGAATTGAGGGCGTGGACTGGTAGGGTTGGCATCAACTTGTTTGGTTAAAATTCGAAGATATCGATCAGGGTCTATCTTGTGATTAATTGAATATCCGTAATAAATCACTGGCAATATCCCTGATTCGTGATCGTGGCCAAAAGCATTCAAGTCTTCGTGGGCCATTCCTTGATAAAAAATCTTACCATTATTCCTGTAAATTTTCCCCCTTCGATGAGTATTGTTTTTCCACTGGATTGAGCTTAGTGTGACATTCAAAACATCCTGCTTCGTAGTCTCAATCATTGCCTTTATCTTAGCAATTCCACCTTCTTCGAGACGGCAATCTCCATCAATTGACATCACCCAGTCTCCGGTACAGTGGGAGGCAGCTTCATTTTTAGCTTTAGCAAAATCATCGTCCCATTTGAATTTAAAAACTTTATCAGTATATTCTCGAGCAATTTCTTCTGATTTGTCTGTAGTTGTATCATCGATGCAAACAACCAATTCGTCAGCATCTTTAACTGTCTCAAGCATTTGCCTGATTTCTGCTTCTTCGTTTTTTATGATGCTATAAATTGATAGTTTCATTGATTTTCTTTAATCTATAATTATTAATAATATTAAATCTTTTGTTCCTTTTTGTTTGATCAACATCAGAATGACTTTGCTCTCTCCTGTTGTAAGTTAAACATGGAAGTTGAGTTTGCGCAAAGACTGGATTCTGAACAGCACAGTCTATCCAAAATAAAGAATTAGAGCATTCATTTTCGTGATATTTTGATTTCTCCCAAAGTTTTCTTTTGAAGGGGATTCCACCATGCATGAAATTATTTCCCCTTATGTAATACTCCTTTGATAGCAAAACTTCTTTGTTTATTTTAGGAGAAACAATGAAATTATTTTTTCCAAGATTTATATAAGAAGAAACGATAATGTCTGCCTCTTGGTATTTTTCAAACTCAGCAATGGCCCAAGGAAGTACCTCGTCATCTACATCTAAATTCATTATCCATTCGGTTGGAGTATTTTCAACAGCAAGATTTCGTAATGTCCCCATGTTGTCTGAATTACTTTCAATACAATTTATTTCATTAGGAACTCCAAACATTGGGACCCCGTGATCTTTTCCAAGAACTACTGTGATATATTTTGGTTGATGTTTCAATCTTGAAATTCCGTCAAGCCATTGCTTTAGAAATTTTCCGTAGCCATTATAAACAATTGTAGTTATTCCGATTTCCATAATTTTTTAGTGGTGTACCACTTATGTATTGCATAAATTTTACCATCTCCGGTGTATTTTGTCCCATCATTGTATTCGGGGATAAAAAAATAGTATGGGTAAATCTTGAGATGATAATTAAGCTTTTTTATCATGCTGGTTAATAATAAATTTCCAGTTTCTACCCATGGTATTTCCACAATTCTTTTCTCACTCAAGGCATTAATCATCGCCCTCATTAAGATGTTTTCTTTGGTTGTGGCAAGGTGAGGAGAAATAAGTTTTGGGTGCCTAGTACCCCCTTGATAACAAGCGAAACAATCTTCTTCGATGTCAATGAGTTCATCTATTGGGTTAACGCATTCACTATCAGCCGGTGCCACAAATCCTCCATGTCGATACAAAATTTCGTACCGAACTATGTCTGAAACCCCATGGTAGAGCTTGTGCTCCATACAATAATCAATGAGTTTTTGATTCTCAAAACCTTTAATATTTTCTTCGTTCCAGAGAATATATTCCCAGTCAGGGTGCTTGTCTTTCCATGTCTGCATCCAGTGATCAGGTCTTGGCCTAGGCCCAACCCAAATCTGATGGATAATCTTTGGAATATTGTGATGTGGATCTCCACACCCATCATTCATGCTATGTGTTTGTCCGTCTTTTGTTTCTTTAAACATAATATTATTTATTCGTTTGATTTAGATTTTAACATAAATTCTTTATCTTTTTCGACTATTTCAGGGTGCATAAGTAGGGCCTTGTCGTTCAATCCTTCAAGAAAAAGCCCTGCTAGAGATTTTACTCTCGATAGGGCAACATACCCCTGGCCGTACTCAAAAGAGCTGGAAAGGTCAATTATGGCGCTATCCAGGGACATTCCCTGGCTCTTGTGAACTGTAATGGCCCAGGCAAGGCGTAATGGCATCTGTTCTATCCACGCCTCCACTTGTCCATCTACTTTTATGACCCATTCCATTCTAGTCGGAGTAATTTGCGAAGTGTATTCACCATCTATTTTAATAGAAATAATTGGTTCTCCGTGTTGGTTAAACCCAGATACTTTTCCAAGTGTCCCATTCACAAATCCTTCGTCTGGATTATTCCTAGTAAACATCACAAGCGCTCCCTCTTTTAATTCTAAAAACTCCGGAGACAGACAGCTTTTTTTTAAGATTTTTACCAGATTAGGATTCCCCCCTTCTGTCATTTTGTATTCTTTTGGCTTACCTTCGAGCTTCTCAAGTTCAGTATAATTTAGATAATCGACATCACCATTGTGTGTGAATAATTTAGTGATTGCTTCATCTTTTTCTATTTTTGTGCGCTGTTTTAAAATGTCTAAATGTTTTTGTTCGAGTTGCCCATTCCTCATGGCAGTAAGAACTTCGAAATAGTTATCATCTTCTTGTCTGTGTCGTTCGGTGATGTTACAAATTTTTAAATTTAATTCTTTCCACGCTTTAGATTTATAAACAAAGTCTACTTCTCTCCCTTTTTTTGTTACTGGTGGAAGTTGAAACATATCCCCAACAAGAATTACCTGAAGTCCTCCGAACGGTTCATCCTCTTTGCCTTTCGCTTCTCTGCAAATACGGTCCACAATATCAAGCAATACCCCAGGGAGCATTGAAACTTCATCAATAACAAGTACTGATGTTTTTCTGATTTTCCACAAGATCCATCTTCGATTGGCAATCTCTCTAATCTTAGAGTCTGAAATTTCCTTACCTTGCTCTATATCGTAAAGAAGATCTCCTAGCCCAGCCCATGAGTGGATTGTTACACCTCCGATGTGGGTGGCTGCAATCCCGGTTGATGCAGTGATAGCCACTCCGTATCGTCTCTCCCTTTCTTCAACAAATTTATTGATGGTGTATGTTTTTCCACACCCTGGCTGTCCAGTAAGAAATACATTTGCTCCTGATTTTAAAATTTCTATTGCTTTATTTTGTGTCATTTTGTTTAGTGTGTTTTAGATCGTAGTGCCCTAGTGCCATGCAACCGACATATTGGTAGCCTTCAGGAATAAATTTTTCGTGAAAAAATGTTTTATTGGATTCCCTGACATTTGGGTTAATATAACAAGCTCCGACATTCATGGCTTCGCATATAAGATACAGTGTCTGCGCCAAGACTCCGGCATCGATGTAGCTCATAAATTCTTTTTCAGTCGGTGATTTGTAGGCATCCTTCCACGCAAGAAATAAAAGTATTTTATCAGCGCGGTGGACCCATCCGGTACCTCCGACAAGTAGGCCCCCCAGTAAATCTTTCTCGTCTCTGCTCTCGACAACTTTAATTTGCACGCTCCTTCGATCACACGAACTAGGCCTGTACTCAGCGAGCTCCAATATCGGTTTTATGTCGACTGGAACCCTATTGAAAGCTCGCTGACTACGCCTACTTTTAAGGACCTCAATAAAAACTCCCTGCTCTTTCTTGTTGTAGACCTTGAATTTATCAGTACCATAGGTAGAGGTAAACATCTCAGCCTTGCGCCTTTGGTGGGATAAATATCTCTCTTGGTATTTGTCTGATAAATTTTCCATTAGATAAAGTCTACGTCAATTCCCATAGAGGAACCAACATTAATTTTTAATGCCTTGTGATGATTTGCAGGATATGCATCGAAAAACATTTCTTTGTGAATTTCACAGAACATCACTCTCCAAACGTAATTCAAGTATGACTGTCTTTCAAGTGAGTCCCCAAGGACAGCATCGCTATAACAAGGAATCTCAAATGTCTTTCCAACATATCGAGGGTCTCTCGTTTGCCTAAATAAAAGAAGAATTTTTTCAATCATATATCTACCTTCTTTTGTTTTTGGTCCTCGGATAAATTCCAACTGAACCTGTATTCTTCCTAGGTTGGACCCACCGGGAGTTTTATCGAGTACATCGAATGGAAAAACAAAACATCCGTCTTTGTCTTTATATGCATCCGCACTTTCAGTTTTAATCATTTTACTTTGCATTTTTTTGTTTCTTAGCAGGTACAGGCATTCCTGTTAGAATAACTGCATCTTTAGTTTGGATATTAATTGTAGCGACAACAACAGAGGCCTTGGAGAATAACTGATCTGGAATTTCAAAGTCGACTGCAAAGCCAACAGTAGGAAGCGCCTCTTTCGAACCATAGCCTTGTTGGTATATTGGATCTTCGCTAGACTTAGTTGAGGCATTAACTTTCACTCGTCCGTATGCCCCTTTTCTCGCAACTCTTAAGTATATTCTTTGTCTCATTTATTTTTTCCTTAAGGCTTGTAATTGGATATTCACGACTTGAAGATCCGCGAGAATTTCTTTTTTGTCTGAGTAGAATTTAGTAACCAATGCAGTCTGCTTTTTCTCAAGATTTTTCTTTCGAGTTTCAAGACCTTTGATTACTGATTCTTTTGGAGTTAATTTTTGTTTGTTTTTCATAATTATAATTCTTCTAAGAACATCATCTCCTCATCCCAAGCACCCAGTATCTGCCAAGTATGTGAGAATGGGGATTGTGCTAATAATATTGGATCTCGTCTTTGCTGGGTTTTTTTGAAATCTTTCTTGTCAGCAATGATATAGAACACTGCGCGCTTTCCACAAATATCTTCACATTTTGAATTGTATGCCTTCATTGCATCAGTAGCTTCCTTTGGCATATCAGCAATAAATTCTTCAATTTTTCCCAACTGTAAATGAGAGTGATTTTTGATAACTTTTTCAATACGATCAGTAGTAGTATAAGCAAAATCTTCAAAGAAGGTTTTTACGCTTTCGTATTTCTTTCGATTTTCTAATCGCATTAAGATGCTTGCAATTTCATTTGTGCCTCTACTCATGTCGAATTCTGATGCCTTAATGAGATTTAGCTTGTCTTTGAATACAGATATCTGTGTTAAAACATAATCTTTATCAACATTAATTTTGAAATTTTCTTTGTTTAGGAATTTTAATTCAAATACTTTTTTAGGAGTAAGTTTGAATTTTTCTTTCAATGCTTTTTCTTCTTTTTGAACAGCAATCATCCTGGTTCCAGTTGACACTGAAGCTGAAGTTGAACTACCAATATCAGGCACGGCTATCCAGGCTACATCATTATCATTACGATACTCACGCATCGTATGAAAGTCTGGAAGAAATTTTGATTTCTCAATAGACTGTAAGGCATTATAAACCATTGGTTCTGATTGCCCACGAGAAGAAAATTCAAATACATTTTTTCCAAATAATGAGAATTTCATAAAATTACAATGCGAATTCTTTTCGCTTTTTAAGAACCTCTGTTAATAGCATCGGCTTCTCATCGGCAGTGAGTTTTACCGACTTTTGAATCTGGTCTTCGATCATGTTGATAGCCTCAAGACTTGTGGAATTTTTAATTGCATTTTCTGCCTTGGTGTATGCTACTGACTTTGCAAGGTCATTTGCTAGAGCCTCAACACTTGCCTGTGCTGGTGTCTGTACCTTTGCTGGCGCTGGAGCACCCATAACGGTTGGAGCTGGGGTGTTTACAACGGCTGGAGCTGGGACATGTTGTGGAACAATTTTTTCAGTCACAGTTACGTTTGCTTTGCTCATAAAAGATACAGCGCTTCCATCACGATTCTTTTCAGCATACGCGACATAAAGCCCCTCGATAGCCGGCATGACTATCGCTTTTGCATCTTCAATTGTTTTTGCTGTTACCACTATCTCTGGCATGATATTCCCATACATCTGCGTAGGGATTGTTGCCTTGACTGAAAAAGTTACTAAAGTGTATTTAGGTGCGACCACCTTGGGAACCAAGTTTTCTTTCTTTGGCTTAGTAGGGGTTTTGACCTTTAAAACCTTTACTGACGAATCTATTTTTTTCTTGTTCATTGTTTTTGTTAAAGTTAGCTTTTAATAATTTTTTACACATTTTTATTTTATTAATCAACTGGCCTGGACTTACTTTTATGTTGAATTTTTGAACTCCACAATCTAACTCGTAATCTGTCGGAGGAAACTCTAGCGGTTTTTTTTCTAAGAATTAAACTACCATCTCTGTTTCTTCCTTCATACTTTCGGTGCATCTTCAGGTTTGTTACTTGTGTCATGCGATTATAGTTTTACTATTGTAAATCGTAGTGAGTCCTCCTCGACATAAGTGGCCTCTCCGGTGCTTTGTGTCTTTGCTTTCTCTGCTTTGAAATCTTCCTCCATTTTCGTAATGCGTTCTGGATAGGTCCATTTCTTCAATTTGTTCACACTAAAACTTCCAACTCCGGTATCGACCTTTTTTTGTCCATTAGCTATCATCTGTTGCATTATGAGAGGGCGAAGCTGTTCTTTCTTGAGCTTGATGTCTTTTTCTTGGCTCTCCAATAATGCATATTCCTCGTATAAATTTCCCATGGTTATTTATTTTTGTTATGGTTTTTAATATAAAAATCAAATACGACCCGGTGCATTTGCCCCTCGCTGATTTTTAATTTCTTCGCCTCCGCTTTTGTAAACTTATGTTGTTCCGGAGTGATTCTTGAATTTATCCTAACTAATGTTTCTTTCATCTATTTTTTATATCTCATAATTAATAATTGTTCGACCCACCTATTTTAGCAAATCCTATGTCGCTGTCAATGTTAAGTGGGGATAACTTAACTTCAGCTGAAATTAAGTATGTATAACCATCTCCGCAATCTCTTTGGCTACCTTTAAGCTAATACTTATCACCCCGGATTCCTTGAAATTTACAACTGACTGAAACCTAATTAAATAAAAATCTTTTCCAAACTGGATCACGAGATAAGATGGGAGCGGGGGGATGCATAAAGTGTCACATGGTTTTTTCCTTCGATCCTCGTCACTTAATTTCCACACCAAACCATTCTTCTCCGTTGCCTGCAATCCTTCGTACTGATTGTCTTCGATGTCATTGAGATTAAAAGTGCCACCCTTGGCCACCTTAAGCTCAAAAAAGCCATACATGCGCTTCTGTCGAAGATACTGATTAAATATTATTTGACTTTTGTTTTCTTTCATAACATTTTTCACAATAAACATTCCGACTTATTTGAATCCACCAGATAGGTTTTTCACCCTCAAGAGGAACCAACCTCGCTGCACAATCTTTGCAACGAACAGAATGATCATTTTTAGGTGGTTTGATTGATAAACGTCTCATGTTATTTTTGCTTAATAGAAATAGAAAATTCAACTTCTTCTAATGCATTTTGAATTTTTTCAAGATTGAATTCATACACAGAAACCTTACTACTTTTGTAATCAGTGAGGTGGGATGGTAAATTTTTTAATTTTGTGATTACTAGGCTTGGCTCTGGATTACCTTCCCAAGTTCTAATAACTAAATATAATTTTTCCATAAATTTACAACAAACTTAATTTCTCTTGAAAATCTACACCTGACATGATCGCCTCATGGCAGTCCCCATCGCAACCTTTTACAACGAGGTGAATGTAGAGATTCTTTTTTAATTTATTAATGCGCAATACTCGACCAAGGGATTGCTCGTAATGCACATATTGCCACGACTTCGATGCGTAAATTACGCATGGAAAACTCGGCAACTCGTACCCAGCGGATACTCCGCTCTGGGCCACAATTATGTGTGGCTCATCGGACTCATCGACTTTTTTAATGAAAGTCCTATCCTTCGTGGCTCCGGTAAGTGTTGAAACAGTGTATCCCTCCTCTCTCAAGACTCTGGTAATCTCATTTATCTGCGCGGTGTAGTTTGCAAAAATTAAAAGTTTTGGAAATTCGATAGCTCTTTCGAGGATGTAGTCTATCTTCCTGGAAGGGAATATAGTAGTCTTTTTGACCATCCGCTCCTCCCCAACCCCAACCTCCTCGATATCTTGCCCGTATAACACGCCATTTTCGATTGTACGCTGTCTTGCCCTCCTAACGAGTGGATCAGCCTCTGTCTCCTTTAATGCCTTTATAGCCTCTTTCTGGGCATCTGTCAGCTCAATTTCCACCTCTTTGTGAGTTTGCTCGGGTACATCCACGAAGTCATTAAGCGCCCCCGTATACCCAAATCTTTGGACCAATAGGGCTAGTCGTTGTTTCGTTTCCTGGTCCTTCTTGGGGAGCCATATCTGCCTTCGGCCTATAGCCCTGGCAAAATAGAATGTTTCTCTAAATTTTTCGAAATTCCAGTCCACTCCAAACAACTTTGCGATGGCCCACATGTTCATTGGTTTTGACACCGGAGTAGCTGAACAGAGATAAATTCTTTTTGGTTTCCATTTTTTAATATATAAAAGTGTGGCTTCGAATATTTGAGAAGTTTTTGGAATCTGGACTTTGTTCCTTTGTCGGTACTCCGGAAGTACACCAAGATTGTTGTGGCACTCATCGATGATGAAAGTCTTGCACCCCGGCAACGTGTCCCAATCACGTCTAAAAGTTTCTTTCGAAATTGTCTGAAAATCTTTTTTGATTTCAAATTTTTCTGCATTAGCTTCCCATGTCTTATCTAGGAATTGTTGCTTCGGCATCATGATCAATATCTCCTCCTCTGCTAGCTCAAGCGCTGTTCGAGTTTTACCAGAGCCGGTACCTTGAAAAATACCATGTTGTAGTTTGTTGTCGGAAATTATTTCTTTTTGGTGGTTATAAAGCGGTTTCATAAATTTTTTCTGCTAAATCTTTTTTCCTCCAATAATTTTTAAGCACAGCTTTATAACCGGTTGCTAGAACAAATTCCATCACTAATTTTTTATCCATTTTTACTCCGATATAGTGGACCATACTCAAAGCAACTTCTTTTCCATCCTTGTCGACCGCTCTCCATGTGGGGTCAAAGGCACTAATTCCATCCTTTGCAAGCCATGCATGATATATCCATCTTTTATTTATAAAAGCCAACCCTTCGACATATTGATATTCTGGAAACATCATGGCTACAGCAAGACAATGATCAAAGCAGTCACCTACAGCTCCTCGAGGTATCTCAGACGGCAACTGTGACCCGTAATAGTGTTTGCCTTTGAAATGTATTGCTTTTTTAAAAAATTTATTCATACTTTTTATTCTTGCTTTTTTATTTTCATGATATGACTGGGTATTTTCCTTAAGCGTTTTCCATTGGAGATTTTTTACATGATTATTTTGCTTGTTTTCATCGATGTGGTCCACGAATTCTTTATTTTCTGGATTTGGAATGAAGGCCATTGCTACGAGCCGGTGAACAAAAAACTTTTTATATTCTTTTTCTCTTGATAGGTGCAGAAACAAGTGTCCCTTATAATGTACTTGTGGCTTTATGTCCTTAAGATCTAGAATTCTCTTAATCCTCCCGTGATTACTCACGAGATATGGCCAACCTTCGATTGTTTTCCAAATTTCTTTCATAAATTTCTAAATAAAATTTTATTAAGTGTCTTTGCAAATCTTTTCCATATTGCATCCTCTGGTTTACTGTTCAATATTTCTTGTGCCATATCCCATTCTTTTTTACTTCTCACCATGATGGTGTCGGGTTTCAACATCATCGGCTCACCTTTCTTTGGTCCGGTATAGTAAGGTATATGAATCCTTTGCTTTTGATTCTCTATCGTCAAGTTATAAATATGTTTTTGCGGTTCGGTCATAAATTATTTAAGTCTGATAAATTTCTCTCATAATCATCTTCGACCACTCTACTTCTTGGCTTCACTAAACTCATACTATTAATGATGTTGTTGAATTTCTCCTCTCGGATTTTGAAATCACAAGCACAGCATCCATAGCCAACCTGGTTTTTAATCAACCGGCATCCGCACTTTGGACACTCCATGTCTTTTAACGCTTTCCAATTTGTTATTTCGATACTCATTTTAAAATTCTCTATTTAATCTATTCTGTCCGACATCAGAATAGTTCGACCAACTTTTATTAATTACAACCCCCTCAAAACTCGAAGGCTCGTGACCATTTTTCCTCACTGTTTGCTGAAATTTATTGTGTCGCTTTCCGTAAGATTTCATCTCTTTAACGAAGGCTATATTGCCTTTAAACTTTCTTCCGTCCTTAATACAATATTGTTTATACTCTTCGTAAAGCTCTCGAGCGCTGGTGACAACTCCTTCTTCGAAATCTAAACACTCCCCGATAAACCCTTCCACTGACGAATTTTCCTCCCGGTACTCAAGTAGTGATAACTGTTGTTCTTGGGTGATAGTAAATGCTTTTTGTTTTCTCAAAAGATTAGCTCCATCTACCATCCAATTAAGGATTCCTGAAAGTTCTTGCGCAAGAAGACCATTGCTGAAACGAAGCATTGTATTTGGATTGTCTCGAAAGTTATTGTTGAATTGGACCACCGCGATTCTTCTCTCTGTCGCAGTAGAGCTATCGTCCACCCTTGGCATTGTGTTAACCGCAAAGATAAATTTTGCCTGTGGCTTAAACTTAAATTGGTCCTTGTACTTCATGTTGATGGTGAGCTCCTCCCCGGAGATTAATTTCTTGAGCTTGTGGGACTGGTAGTAGTTTCCAGACACCTCCTCGATGATATTAAGTCTCTTTCCGATAAGTCCCTTAAGCCCGAACATCGAGTATAAGTCTTCGAGATCAATGCGCGAAGTCCCGGCATCGCCAATAACCATTCCAAGAGTGTCCGCAAAGGTAGATTTTCCGTTTCCTCCGTCACCAACTAAAAATAAGGCCTTCGCATAAACCATCGATGATGATAGAAGATACCCAGCAAACTCCTGGAGAATTAATTTCTTCTGCTCAGATTCCGGACCATCCATCCATGCATCCAAACACGCCTCCCATGTAGGGCATGTAGCTCCAGGGTTGTACTCTACCGGAGACTGGACCAATGAAACAAAGTCTGGGGTGTGCGGAAGTAGTTCCTTTTTTACAATATTTAACAACCCATTTTTTACATTAAAAATATATCCATGATCATCGGTTAGCTCTAAATCTGGGATGATTGAAATCAAACATGCCACTTTGTCGCTGACATTTTTTTTAGTACGATACCCCCAAAGCATATCCTCGTACAATGCATTCAAAACAATATCAGAAATTTCCTGATCCGAAAGCATCTTGTAAACACCGTCAATATAGTTAAAAATTATTCCCACTTCATTCTTTTTAAGATATGGATATCGAGAGGCTATCTCGTATTCGTAATTTGAGAAGCGAGTCTTGTCTACTTCCTTCCTCTGTTTTGCGACCGCAGTGTAGGCTTTCGATATTTCTTGTTGCTCCTTAGGGGTCATGTTCCAAGCAATAATCTCGTTTTTGTATGAGTAGGTATATCCAGAATTATAAGCAGAGTTTATAGTATTAAGAATTTCTTGTTTGCCACTAGCCTCTTTCTCGATGCCGTGCCAGCCAACTTTGTTTATTTGTTCGATAGCTTCTTCTTTTTTCCATCCAGCTTGTCGCATCAATGTGGCAGTCACAAGAAGCGCCTCGTTGCGGGACTTGTTATTTGGAGGTAAACTTTCTGGTGTTCCGGAGATTAATTTTTGAAAGCTGGGCCTCTCGTCTACCGGATATTCCTCGTTTACTCTATCAAAAAAATCTTTCTTCTCAGCTTCTGCAAACTTTTTCATATTTTCTCCTTGTGGAGTTTTCGAAAAAGCAGGGGTAGTAAGCTCAAGTACTGGAGGAAAAGCTTCCTCCATTTGGCTCATAGAATAATTTGCTGAAAGATTTTTATGTAGTCCTTTTATTTTAAATTCACCATTTGTTTTTTTCCAGTAAATTGTATCTGGGACTCTTAAAATTCTAGTTAAGTCTTTTACTACCTTGTCTGCATCTTGAATCGTATTTACGATACTTTGCTCTATTCGTTCCCACCTCTCAACTAAGTCTTCCCATGTTTCTTCTCCAAAAATCTCATCTTTCAAAATTGGTTCGTCCAACAACCAATAAAAATGGAATCCATGAAAAGTTTCAATGATGAAAGTAGGTTCGAGTATTCCTTTAATTTTTTCTATTTCTTCTTTTGTTAATTTTTTATCTATATCGATAAAAAAAGAGTTCAAACTAATACATTTATCTTTTTTTGCATCATCTCCCTCAAAACCATTCACTGAGAAAAAGCTGTCATATCCATTCTTATTTAAATCTGGGCGCAAAACAGCTGACGAAACAGCTGGCTTTCCTTTTCCAGCCAAATCTAAATACCTAAACTTTGCGTTTGGGAAACTATTTAAAAATTTTTCTTCTCCTTTTTTCATTGATATTTCTTGAGATACATAATAGCTTTTTCTAATAATCCAATATCGTCACTTAAGAAACCAATCGCTGAGTTACATTTTTTGCACAAAAGACCTCTCACTTTATTTGTTTTATGACAATGATCGATAGACAATTCTCTGCCGTTATCAGTATTTCCGCAAATAGCACATAGTCCGTTCTGATTAATAGTCATATTTTTATATTCCTCAAAAGATAAAACTACTCCAATGTTTGCTACCTTCGTTAAAAAATATCTTCGCTGTTTTTTATGAGGATTCTTACTTTCATACTCTTTTTGCCATATAGAATTTCTTAAAGCTATCTGTTTTTTATTCTTTAAGCGATATATTTTTTGCTGAGCTTTTACTTTGTCAAGGTTTTTAATCCTCCATTCTTTTTGATAATTTGGATTTTTTAATACCCATTTTCTTTTTGCTTTTTTATTATTGTTTTTCATTTGGCTGACACTTACACCACTTCTTAGTTTTCTTTTTTTCTTTTAATACTTCTATCTGTTCTTTTAAACTTTGCCAGGTTTTTCTACGTTCTTTTTCTGATGTTATAAAAGTAAATCTCGGAAGTTCCTTGGGGTGATATCCCCTCTTTAACATTTCTTGGCGGATAATATACAACATAATATACAGTCTTTTGATAGCGTGGATATATTCTTTTGTTGCTGGATGTTTGCTGTACCCCTTCTTTCCTTCGGTGATTATCTTGAAGCAACCAAGCGCTTCACGCCAACACCCACATAGATGCTTTTGACATAACTTAGGTATTAATTTTTCATGCCAGATTCTCATTTTGTTTTTCTATTACGAATAATCTAGGTTGACACTTCTCACAATAAATCCTCTTTTCATCCGTCCTCGCTTGAAACTTCTTTCCACACTTTTTAGTTCTACACACAATCCACTTAGTTTTCCACATAAAATTACAAGCAAAAAGAACCACTGATATGGCCCTGCGCTACTAAACGCAACCGATCAGTGGTTCTTATTGCTAATAATTCTATTAAGTTTTTAGTAGTATTTTGGGCCATATAAACGATGCTTAAAAATTAATCATTCCCAGTTATGGCCTTGTTGAGCCACATTGCACTTTCCTCAAACTTGGTCAAACACAAACTCATTCCACGACTTGCTGGACGAGCCTTTAGCTCTACAAACAATGCTTCGAACTTATCTCGGAAAGATTGCATTTCTGCCTTCTGTTCCTCTGTTGGTTGAACATATTGTAAGGTACTCATATCTTTCGCAGTAGGATGCTAGCCATTTATTTAATAATATTAAAACCCTTGATCCTCACCCTCTGCACCTAATTCCTTCGCAAGCTCATCGGCTGACCCGGAAGCTGGCGGTGTTACGTCCTTTGGAAGCTTTGGTAATATTTGAGTGTCCACGACATTTTGTAAGAAAACCAATCTGTCTGTGTCATCCCACATGTCCTGCCCTTTTATCTTCACGGATTTTAATTCAGGCATCCCGTTTGGATTCTCTCTCGTGTATGCATGCTTAACTGCAACTCCATCCTGGTTTACAAACAAGGATGACTTGTTTTTTCCATCAACTTCTTTAACGCTCGGAGACAACTTCATTTCTTTTGTTACGTCAATGTTTGGAAGCATTTTCAAAAGTGCTGTCGCAAAGCTGTTGCTGTAACTTAATTGCAAATGATAGACTTCTCCACCATCCTTAAAATCAAACAACCAATTTTTTCCATACGCACCGTCTTGCGTTCGTATGTTAACCAACTTAGCTGTGAAGCTATCGTAAAACTTTTCAAAAACTGTTTTACCTAGCTTGTTTACTCGAGAAACAGCCCCCGGTGTATTCTCAGCCACACGCTGACAAAATTTGCCGTTGAGGATTGTTATAAAATTACCTCCCTCTCTATTTTCTAATCCCATAATAATATTAGCGGACTACCGCCATCTTAATTTGTAAGCCCACTAATGCGGGCAAGATTTTGATCTCTTTCGGGGAGATAAAAACTTGCTATGATTATACACCCGACAGCAATGTCTTGTCTACTAGGGGTGGGTGTTGATAACTTTATTTCAGCTGAAATAAGGTTTAATCCCAAATAGCTATCAAAACAATGATAAATATTACTAGGCCTTCGGTTATTTGTATCATATTTTTTTACGACTTATCAATGCAATAATATCTTCAGCCGTGGCTTCACGCACAATGTACACTAGATGTTTTTTACTGTACGGATCCCGTTTCACTACGGCTACGAGCTCGTTTTCTTTGTAAACAGTCTCTACTCCTTCTTTGTCTGTTTCCATAATTATTTTTGTTTAGCTTCTAATGCTCTAAGTCTCGCCTCGATCGAGCGAAAACGCGCCTCATTGTCTTGAGGTTGATTCACCGGAAATGAAAGTGTTGTGGGTTTTGGGTCCTCGTCTACAAATGACCTCGAATCCGGTGCTCCCACTATTGCCGGCTTGCCCGGAGTAATCACAACAGAATTTGTTTTTCCATCTTGACTTGGTGATGTTATTAATCCGACCCCAAAAACTGACCCTCCAACAGCGATACATATTCCAAGTACCAAACCTAGTGTAATTTTTTTCATATATTTATTCTATCACAATTTACTAATTAATAATCCATGCTTGTTATACAAATGACTCTCGACTGAGTTAAATGTCATTTTACACACCGGGCACGGCTCCATCTTGCCCTTTCTTTCTTCGTTGACCTCTGTTATCTGTTTGATCTGTCTTTTCCTCTCCCACTCGCTTATTCGATGTCCGAAATTTGCGTGACCTTTTCTGAACCTCCTGGCCTCTCCTCCCTTCAAAAGATTTTTTGTATATTTTTCTCTATTTTCTCCGAACTTGTCGGACTTTTTTTGGAAAATCTCTACGGATATCAACCCCATTTTATACGGCAAACCGTAAGCCTCTTTGTACTCCCGGGCCGTCATGCCATGTCTGTGAAAAATGTGCGACCCTAGGTGTTTGAAATTTTTACCGCACACTTTACAAGTAAGCTCGAGCCCCTGCCTATTTTTGTATATTGTTTTCATTTATCGGATGTATTGATTTTAATCCTCGGATATTTCTGTCGCTTCGTTTTCTCTATTGTATATCCGTTTTTCTCGACCAACTCCATGATGATATCCTCTATGTCCTTAAGCTCAAGCACATAAGACACAGCCGGCTTATAGCCCGGCTTGGCTTTTAGCTTCTCAATCTCTCCAACATTCATGCCGTTGTGCTCCTCTCCGATGACTATCATCGCCTTCACTCCTCCGGCATAACCCTGACACAAAACAAAACGCTTCGGTATTTTTTTTGACATATTAAATCCTGCATTTTTCGCAACACTTAAATGATAAATCTTTCTTTTTTTGACCGCATCGACTGCATCGGTCCGGCTTATTTCTGTTTTTCTCCGCTGTTTTTCTACCGACCTCTATGCATTTTATGCACCTGGATCTGCCGGCCTTGCAAGGCTTGCGTAAGCAACACCGGCATATCCCAATACTGACAGCATAATCTTTTAGCTTTGCCAATTTTTCTTTCATGGTTATATGTAGTACAGCTCGTCTAGATCGACCTGGTCCTGTTTTACCTTCGCCTCGATCACTGTCTGCCACTGATTGTGATCGTAATTTGCTGGGTCCTGCCAGCTAGGATCATTGATATCGTTTTCGTAATAGGAATCGAACCCGGGCCTACTGGTATGCCTTTCTTTTATCATCTCGGCCAGGGTTGTCTGGTCCGTGCGGTTGTACAACTTGATTAATTGCTCGAGCGGGACATCCACAAAAAGCCTGTCGGTTGTGTAATTGTACTGTTTTGGACTGTCTATGCTTTCGAACTTCATGTCTAGCCCTAGCTCGCTCCCCAGGTGCTCGATGTAATCTTTAGCAATTTGCTCCCGGATATTTTTAATCTTGGACGGGTAGTATTTATCCCAAAATTGTGTCTGCTCGTCTTCGGTCATGTCTTCTGGCTTGTCCATCCATCCGGTAATGGGGTTGTCCTGGATATTTTTCTCTATTATGTAATCCCTGAAAGCAATATCCTCGGCTTTGTTACTCGCTATGCTCTCATAGAATCCCACAAACGGGATCGATATGTTTTTGGTTTTTGTTTCCATAATATTATTTTAGTTTTTTATACATCTGCCACTCCCGGATCTTGTTTTCGAGATCGACTAGGTCCCGCGGGTTTAGCACTACAATTTTTCCACTATCAAAATGCAAGTATCCTCTACGTTTTCCGTTCTTTAATATTTTTACTCCAAAAGTCATTTTATTAATTGGTTAAAATATTAATAGCACCATCGAGCCGGCTCGACTTCTCGGCTTCGCTTAAGCTTTCAAAACCTTCCGGCATTATCACTCCCGGGATCGTGGATAGTATGCGGGCTTTTGTAGTATTGCCTCCGATAATCCCGCCTAGCTTTGCTAGGGCTCCCATCATCGCCAGGCCTTTCATCTCCCGGCCATCTCCGGCCTTGATCACCTTGCTGGCCTGGTATCTGTCGGCCAGCGGTATTGTTTTGCACTCGTCCATGGCATCGATCAATTTTTCCATAACAGACTGGTATTTGTAACTCTCCCAGGATCTGTTTTGGTATACTATTTTTACCTCCGCAACCTCCCGGCCTTGATATACGGCTCGTGCCTTGTGCCCCCAGTTGTGCTTTGTCTCAAAGCCCCAGGCTTCAAAATACAAATTGTTGTTTATTGTGTATGTTTCCATATTAGTAATCTTGGTTATTTAATTTATGATTAATAATTTTTTCGTCTTCCTCCCGGCTTTCTATATTAAGTGAACTGCTCGAGCCATAGCAATGGATATTTATATTTCTCTCCTCGCTTCCGTCCGGGTTTATTTTTCCTACATACCCCACAGCAATATTACAAAATCCCGCCCCTACAATCTTATTATGAGTATCGAACCCCCGGGCCATGCTCTGGTGTGTCGCAAGTTTTGAAAATATTGCAAAGTTTCCACGCTCATCGATAATATATTTTAGCTCCATGTTGTTATTTTAATATTTCTATTTTTCTAATACTCGACCCATTTATTTGTAATCCGTAATCGTCAAAGACGTTGTCTTTGACATAACTAATTGCATCGTGGATACTCATAGCACTGAACTGATATTCTACCAGCCCGGTGCCGGTGACCCACACTATTGCACTCCAGCGTTTTTCTCTAGGCATAGAATTGTCTTCGCTTAAATGATAATCTAGATAGCCCGGCCTCGACCGCCTCCCGGTGTGTCTTCTTCACTGAGATAAGGCTTTTTACTCCCTGATCCAGTAGATAAAACATGTAACCCTTTAATTTTTTACTGTATGTTATTTTTATGTACATAAAATTAATATCCACTAGCTGGTAATTTTTGCAATCGATCATAACCCCCCGCACCTGGCCCCGTGACCTCGTCCTGCATATACTCATCCCCGCGCCCGTTGTTTAGATCATAAAAATACCGCTTGCATGCCTCGGACATTGTTTCGTATGTTTTTAAATCCTTTTTACTGAAGCCGGATATATCGAACTGACGGCCCGTCTGTATGCTCCCGGCCATGCCTCCGCCTAGATAGTTTTGATATGCTCCCATTATTGCCGGCTCGTCCCCGGTGTTAAATAACTCAGACACGTCCACCTTAAGGCTCCCGCCTCGATAGGATACATCCGCATTAATAACATGGGCCACTATGAAAGCCCGGGCCGTCTTCGCGGTGATAGTCTTTTTGGCTTCCGGTGCTTTTACTTCCACAACTTGCCCCGGCCTCTCATGGATCAATTGTAAAGCATTTTTTTTGATATCTTTAAATATCGTGTGGTTATTTGATCCCCCGGTATAATCTCGATCGTGTTTTGCGGTCCTGATCAATATGTCATCCTTCCAGGTGTCCGCTCCGAAATGTCGGACATCGGATATCGAAAAATAAACAAGTTTACCGCTGGCATGTTTCAAGAAGCCGGATAAATAAAAATGTCCACGGTTAAAATTTACAATCTCAAAGTCTGGGCCCGTGATACTTTTTAGATCTGCCTTCCAGTCCTTCGCGAACTCCGCAAATTGCGGGGTTAGACCGCTCGAACTCTCGAAACTCTCTCCCTCCCATTTTTTTGTTTTCATATATTTATTATGCTACTAGATAGATATGCTCTATCTTATTATTTTTAATATGCACCTCAAAAGATCCTCTCTTGCTTCCGTACACTATCCCCGGGCCAATATACCTCTCCGTGACGTATATGTCCTTGTCCTCCTCCCTCCCGGTGATTCTATATAACCACTCCCATTTCATCGCGGTTGTGTGGTGGTGTAACTTTGCTTTTTCTTTTTCTATACTGGCCCCGATATTCTGTAATATCTTTGGGGCTTTTTCGTTTCGAACCTCCATGTGCTGGGCCATAATGTCTATATATTCGCATTGACCCATAGTTGGGCCAGTACTATTAATAATAATACTCCCGGAGCCACTACTAATATCATGCAAGCTCGGAAGCCTCTCCAGTAGTGATATTTCTCTTGCTTTCTAAATTCTCCTTTTTCCATTACTATGTTTTGCATATATTTTTTTATATAAATACACTATTGCTATTAATTTTCTCTAGCATAATCGCGTCTTGCCTGAGTTTTGTTTTTAGCTCCTTGATCATGCGTACTATCACAGTGTCCCCCTGGCCTTCGCTGACTATTTCCACTTTTAGGGTTTTCTCCTGAGATCCTTTCCAATATCCTACCACCTCATAGGCCGTGAAGCCGTCAAAGTACTTTGATATTGTCCTTATAGCTTGCTCGCTCTCTAGCTGGTGCGTTTCGTTGTTCGATCCTATGTAGATATAATATTTTTGCATTGTATTGCCCCGGTATACTTCTCTATAGCTATAAAGAAGTTAGGCCCCGGGCCGTGGCTCATTAATTTATATTAATTTGCTTCTACCTTCGTCCACTCGCATGTGTCTTCCCACTTCTTGCCGTTCAAATACCATTGACCGGCTTTTTGTACTATATGTACACCGATAAGGCCATTTAATCGCTCCTTGGTGGTGGCCGTCTCCCAGCCGGCTGACTGTACTTCCAGCACTCTCGATATTGTGCTGATCTTTGCTATTGCATGGCCGTGCAAATACATTGTAGTATTCTCGAGCCCTGCTATAACTTCAGTATTGCCGGACTTATATCTATACCCACTTTGTAATGCATGACACGCCTCGCTTGTGATTTTTCGCATTTTATTTTTTTATAATGCTTATAAATTTTTGTAGATCCGGGGACTGGCCGGGGCTACATTGAAAGTATATACCACTGTCACTGTCACTGTCAATAGTGTGGGTGTGGATAACTTTTGGGGGTGAAAATATAAGTACGCGATCACTTCGTGATCGAGGCCTATAAGGTATGATATGAGATGTGTATATTTTGGGGTATTGGGGGCGGGGCAGATAGCGGGGCAGATGCCGTTTATCTGCCCCGAAAACCCCAAAACCGGGCCCGAAGGCCCATTTTTTACCCTCCGAGCAAAAACCCCTAAAAAAGCCCCTCCTTATGGCATAAGGATATTTTGGGGCAGATGTTTCCTGCCCCACTTCATCTGCCCCTTGCCCCGACCATATAGAATAAGGCTTAAAATGAAACGGGGCAGAGGGGCAGATATTTTCCTATACTTTATATAGAAAATTTTTAAATAAATAAAAGTTCTCAAAACTATCTGCCCCCTGCCCCGTTTACGCTGTCACTGTTGCCACCTCATGCACTGTCTTGGGGTGGCTGGCAGGCCCCCGGATATGGGGTCCAGGTGTGGGGATTATTTATAATATATTATTGAAATTTTTTACTGGCTGGGGAGGCGGGCAGGGGGGGCTACCCCTTTCCCTTTACCGGGGGTGTAAAAATAAAAAATGATTTCAGTACCCCCGCCCCCGATATATTTTTTATAAAAATAACCCCCACCTATTTTTAACCCCCCCCCTCTTTCCTATAAAAAGTGACTCCCATTAAAAAATTTTTCTTTACTTTTTTTATTTTAAAGTTCACAATTTAATAGAACAACCTTGTTCGTCACAGTAGAAAGGAATACGCAATGCAGTGCCCACGTTGTCATCGCTTGGTCGCTTCGTTCGAGTACACAACACCACTTGCGACTTTTCGTGTGTGGTTTTGTGATTTCTGCGACTACCTCATCCACTCGGAGGAGAAGAAATGAGAAGATGTTGCTGTTGCAAGGCTCCTGTTAACCAGCACCTCGCCTACAAGTTCCGCAAGGCGTGGTACTGCCTTCGTCACTTCATGCAAGTACGAGGTAAACACAGATGAGCTACAAGCCACGCAAGGCGTACGACCCCGGCAAAGGGATGAGCACTGAAGAACGGCATCTCATCGAGCGACTGCAACATCCTCCGCAATGGGACACGACCTTGATCTGCCCCGAATGCGACAAGCCCCTAGGAGAGTTGTTCTCCCCGAGCCTGTACGAAGGCAAGCGGTGGCACTATGTCTGCGTGTGTGCGTATCTCGATAGGAAACATGCCTAGATTGGCGTGGTGGGGGCGAGGCGATTATTTCGTCCGCCCCCTTCTTTTCTTTACATTTTTCTATAAGGTATGATACTATTTAATTAATATGAAAAGACCTAAGCACGGGGCAACTATCAAACAATACGCATACGCTACTAAACTTTTGAATGGACAAGGGCGCTCGAAGAAAGACATTGCCCTTTCTGTTGGATATGCTCCAAGTATTGCAGCAAATGTTGAAAACAAAATAGAAAACACCGAAGGATTTTCGAATGCAGTGATTGCGCTTGCTACGGAATCAAACAACATGGTCCTAGCAGTGATGGCTGAGTACAAAGCTCGTGGATTAAAGAATTTTTCAAACAAAGACTTAAACGGGGCGATGAATGCGATAGCGCAAGCCTGGGATAAGTTTGCAAAACATCGTGCTCCCAATAAAAACCAGACACCAGAAGGGAATAAATTAAAGGCTGTAATCATGAATCGAATTGAAAATCAGACGATTAATAATAACCCCCCGGCCGTTGTTACTCGTGAAACATCCAAAGATGGGGGTATCCCAGACTTAGATTTTTAGCTATGAATTTCAAAAGAAAAAGAAAATACTCAAAAATGCATTGCCATATCTGCGCTGGTCAGAGGAGAAGATTTGGGGCAGGCAACACAAAAACTAGAGAAATATTAAAAGCTATGGAAAAATGCGATGAGTAATTTTCAATTTCAAAAACAACATAACGAAAAGATTGTGGCTCAATTAACGGAGAATCCTGATCTTATTAAAGACAAGCGCTGGAGGATGGACAATCTCTATTGGATTATTACGAAGGATGGGACCAAGGAGATATTTCAGATGAATCGGGCGCAGAAACATTTTTTTGAAAACTATCTAATCGGGAAAGTTGTTGATGGGATTGCCCACATATTTCACAGGCATATCATTTTAAAATCTCGTCAGCTTGGGTTCACTACTTTTATTGATATTTATATTCTCGATGAAATTCTTTTTAACACAAACAGAGAAGGATTGATTGTCGCGCACAGGGTTCAGGATGCCACAGAAATATTCGACAGAAAGATTGATTTTGCTATCCGCAACATGGCAGATGATATTAAGGGGGCATTTTTTAAATTACAACGAAACTCAGCAAAAAAGATTCAGGTGGTGGTTGATTATGGCCCCGAGGCTGGTTCTACCTCGAGCATCCAGGTGTCTGCATCCGGAAGATCTGGAACTTATTTTTATGTGCATATTTCTGAGTTTGCTAAGATGTGCGTTCTATATCCAAAGAATGCTGCACAGGTAGAGGGAGATACTTTCCCAGCTGTTCCTTTTGATGGATTTATTTTTATTGAATCGACTGCGGAAGGTATGGCGGGAAGATTTTACGAAATATTCCAAGAGAGCTGGCTGGTTCGAGACACCATCACTCCAATGAAATCGAGAGTTATGTTCCTGCCTCATTTTTACAACTGGCAGTATGACGATATGGAAATGAAAAAAATTACTGAGAATATTCCAGTTGAAACTATGGAAATTGGAGAAATTGATTTTGCTGAGTACCAGAAGGAACACAATTTGACTGACCGCGAAATAACATATTATTACATGAAATTTATTCAGATGGGTGGTAAGGGTGCGACTGACTCAGTTCATCGATTGCACCAAGAGTACCCCACCACCCCAGAGGAAGCGTTCCTTTCTACCGGACAAACCTACTTTCCAACATCTAAAGTTTTTTCTATGTTACAGACTGCGAAGCACGGAACAAGAGGTGAGCTGGTTGCGAACGAAAAAGGCGAACTTGTTTTTCAAGAGTTATCAACAGGTCGCTTGGAGGTTTTTAATAAACCTGAAATTGGAACAAAATATATTATTGGAGGAGATACCGCGGAAGGGTTGGCTCACGGAGATGCGCAAGTTTTATATGTCATTAACCACAAAACAGAAGAATGTGATGCAGTCTATAAATCACAAGTTGCCCCCGATGAATTTATCACCGATGCATTTAATGTTGGAAAATATTTTAATTGGGCACTGCTAGGAATTGAAAGTAACAAGGATGGTCTTTGGGTAAATGACGGGCTTGATAAGCTTGGGTACCTAAATCTTTATTATCGAAAAATATTCGATGATATTACAAAAACTGTCACTAAATTTTTTGGATGGAAGACAACCAGCTCAACTAGACCATTTTGTCTGGCTGCGCTCAAAGCTGTATTTCTGAGAAAAAATACTGGATTCCCTACTGCGATACTTTCTGAGATGGTTACATTCCTTCGAAACGCCAAGGGGCGCCCGGAGGCCCTCGCAAACAAAAATGACGATGTCATTATGGCTGGTGCTATTGGATATGCGATACTTCAAGAGCAAGGGAAGTGGGTCGACACTTCTTCTGATCGAGAAGGGTTCTCTTTAGGAAAAGCGATGTTTGGTGAAGCTCAATAGTATGGTATACTATAGAGATGCCATATAAAAACCCACAAGACATTTTAAAATATCAAAGAGCTTATAAGAAAACAGAAGCATGGAGAAAAAGTGTTGAAAAATTTAAAAAGTCAGATAAGAGAAAAAAATACATAAAACAATACAGAGAATCTGGAAAAGCCAGAGAAAACGAAATCCGCTATGAAAAAAATCATATTGACAGGAACAGGATTAGAAGGATAGAATTAAGAAAGAAAACACTGGACGGAATGGGTGGAAAATGTATTAAGTGTGGTTTTAATGACTATAGGGCTTTGCAGATAGATCATGTCAATGGAGATGGAATAAAAGAAAGAAAAATTCAATCCAGGAAAAGTTATTATCCGAACGTTTTAAAAAGTTTTTTAAAGGGGGAAAAAAGGTATCAAATTTTATGTTGTAACTGTAATTGGATTAAACGACACGAAAATAAAGAATACCGAAAGAAACCTCAATAAATTTATGTCGCGGAGATATCGAAGTCTGCATTTTAATTTAAAAGAAGGGGAAAATATTCCTTTTCACCGAGAACATCGATCAAAAAAGGGAAGAATCCACAAAAAAGAAACAAGTATTTTCTTTTTGAGGGCTAAGTTGAAGAAAAAGTATGGTCAGGATGCAGATTTTTTTGATATTTGACTTATTTTTTTAATAAGATTACAATTTTAGTATATGGCAAAACCTAAAGACAAAGAAGTTCTCGACAAAAACAAGGAAACGATAAAATTTATCGAAGACAAAAAGAAAAGCATGAAAAGATCTCAGTATCGACAGAAATTCGATACCCTTTGTGCCGAAATTGATCAAAATATAATAAATACAAATGTTTCTTACGGGGAAAAACGCTACGAGGCATCTGGATGGGGTTCTATGGTTTTTTACAACAAGCTGTCTAATGGTGCCTACGACATAAATGTTTATCCCAATAAGGCAGTAGGGCAGGGACAAAACAAATCTGGAGTTCCGGTATCTCAGGAACCAATTGCTTTTTCAAAAATTCTTATTGCAACCAGTGTCTTGGCTGGGAAGTTGCCAGATTGTCAGGTTGTCGCAGACGATAAGGTTTATGCCAAGGCAATCTATGAACTATGGAAGCGCAGTTGGTATTTAAAAGGAGCAAACGGAGAAAATACTCTTTCTTTGACCTACCAGGGATTATTCACCTATGGATGGTCTGCGTGGAGAGTTTATCCTAAGAGGATTTCAGTAAAAAGAAAAGGAGTTGATAAAATTCTTTTCGATGATGTTTACCGAGAACCGATGGACCACAAGAGGACGTGGCTTGGAGTTGGTTTTAATAATGGAGACTATTGGTCCCAATTTGAGGTTTACTATGAGAAGGATATGTTGAAAGATGAATTTTTTGAAAAATACCCTGAAGCAAAAAATAATAAAAAGAAACTAGAATACTGCTCAGTGTCGGAAGAAGCAAAAGATGAGAATCAAGAAAAAGCACAGGACAGTGTGACCATTGGTTACTATGAAAATGTTTTATTGAATCGATACATTGTTGCTTGTGGAAAAATGGTTATCTATGACGGAGAAATGCCAAATGATGAAAGCCATGGATCTGTTGTTGTCGCGCGATGTTTTGTTAAAAACCTTCTTGATCCACATGGAGTTGGTTTGTATGAAATGATGAGGGGGAATACTGCGCTATTTACATATATAAATTCTTTGAACGCGCAACAAGTTGAAGCGGAAATCTTTCCACTCCTTTTCGGGCCTCAAGTCCAAAATGGAACAGCTACTTACAAGAGAAGTCCAAATATAATAAATCCTAAAAATCCAGGGTCAACTATCGATGTGGTAAAGACCAACGGGAATGTTCAGCAAGGTATTGCTTTTGCTGATAAACAGAAAATAGCCATCGAAGAAAATACTGGAGTAAATAATATCGTTGCAGGACAAAATTCTGAAAATACCCTAGGGTCAACTGTGATATTGAAAGAGGCGGCTTACCAGAGATTGACTCCTCCAAAAAATTCCATAATGAACGGACTTCAGACTGATGCCCATATTTCAACTAGCTGGATAAAGCAAACATACCCAGTAGACAAAATATTCATGATTGATTCAGATGAGAATCTGGCTGAGTTTACAAAACAAAATCCTGATTATTTTATTGAGTCTCAGGAAATAATTGATGATGATGGAATTCCTAAAGGGTATGCGGTTGCGGCATCGAGGAATCTTCGTTTAAATTTTGATTTTACTTCTGAAGGAGAAATGATGGAGGATGTGCCGACAAGGACAATATCATCTAAAAAATTATTTGATGAAATGAAGGCGCATGGACACCAGTCTGATTATATAGAATTTCTTATTGACCCAGACTCAATGTTACTGCCATCTTTGGAAATTCAGAAACAAACATTCATGGCACTATTCCCAATTATTACAAACCAACTCAATCTTATCTTTCAATTGCGAATGAGTGACCCTGAGGCCGCTGCGACCCAGCTTAAAGCACTTGAACAATTACTCACAATACAAAAACAAAATATTTTTGACTATATTCCAAAGAAACAATACGATGCAATCATTGCGCTAGAGCCTCCTCAAAACATTGCTCCATCAGGGCCTAAGAAATTACCAGAAGAAACACTCAATTACAAAGATGCTCCTCCAGATGTACAAAGAGAGATTGAAAGTAGAGCTGGGCTGAAGCCATCTGAGATGGCAGGAGCTCCATCTCAAACACCGGGGACAGTTCCTCCTGTAAAAAACAACACACCTGGAGTATCTAGTGGAACAGAAATTGCACCCAAGGGAGCAAATCAGGTTCCAAGGCCACAAAGTCCAATGGGGTCAGCGATAGATGCTAGTGTAGGGAGAGCATCAAATTTACCATTTTTCCCTGGAGCATAATTTATGGAAAACGAACAAACACAAAACCAAAAAAAGATTTCCTTAGCCACAAGTGAGCATGCTCCTGCGATTATTTTATTGATGAAAGATTGCATGGAGCAAACACCTATTATTGCTGACACTGAATGGAAGACAATTGTTAACGCGATTACATTAGAAGTCCAAAGTACGATGTTAAGAAAGATGGTCGACTACTTGGAAGAAATAAGGAAAGGTTCATTGCACGAACCAAAATAATAATGAAAAACCCGGTAGAATTAAAGAAGGAAAAATATACAATTCAGGTGAATTACTCTCCTGAAGCAGTAGAAAAAAAGTTGATGAAATTTATTTCCAAGTCAGGAGATGAATTTGAAATTAGCGCTGAGGAGATGGCCAGTATTTTAGTTAGCCAGGTAAATTCAGAAGTTCTTTCAGCCACATTTGTTGAATCTGACAGAGTAAATGTCGTGGAAGTTATTAGGCAAATAGTGGTTCAGGTTACGAGGGATATAAAAGCCGGAGAGACTGTCCGGATGGAGTATAGGCATCCTTATCCTATCGAATTTGCTTTGATTGAAGAAGCAATGAAGATAGCAAAAATAAATATGGATGTGCCTGTTTCTACTTTAACCAAAGAGTATATTGATGGAGTAAGAAGCAAAATTACTCCAGAACAAAAAAAGTTTATCAACAGATTTTATGAATTCTTTAAGAATTTATTAAAATCAAAATAAGATCCCGTGGTGGCAGGATAGCCACTAAAATGTATGGCAAAGAGTGAATTAGAAAAGTTGAAAACGGAAGCAACCAAACTTGGTATTCCGTTCAGTGAGGATGTTAGCTTGGAGGATTTGTCCAAGGTGGTTAGTGAAAAGAAAGCTGCGATTGTCGAAGAAAATCGCATAAAGAAAGAGAACGAAAAAAAGGCTGAAGATGAGGCAAAAAAAACTAAAATAATTTTGAAAGATACTTCTGGTAAAGAGGTAAACGAAGATGATTATTTTTACAAATCAAAAGACAAGGATGGAAAAGTTGTTGGTGGAGCTCCATCTTATTTCAATAAGATTTGTGGATTTCCAGTTGACAGAGAGGAGTTGATAACTGTTTTCAACAGAATATTTAAACCTGAATATGGTTTTTTGTTTTATAAAACAAGAGACACGGAAGTCTACATTATTATTGTTCCGATCAAGCATTCTTCTACTGTTGGATCATTTAATGATTCAACTCCTGGAGATTTCCAGAAACACGCCATTTCATTTATCAATGAGGGCTCAGTTAATTTAGATTCTCTGAGAATGAAATTGGAGAAAGTTTTGAAAACGATAAAGATTAATGCATAGACACTTGCATTATTTACACAGTTAGTATTATAATTAATAGTAATATACCATCGTCCCCTGCGAACGATATCGCACGGATAACTATATGGACCCAGAAAAAATAGAAGTGCCAGTGGTTGAGGATGAGTCAGCTCTTGATAAAGAGCTTGAGGAATCTCTCAACTCAGTTCGCGCTGGAAATGAATTGGCCCCAAAAGCGCCAGTCAAGCCAGAGGAAAAGAAGGATGGAGCAAAACCCGGGGAACCGGCAACACCCACTCCAGCTACTCCTCCGGTGGAGGATCCCAGCAAACCTCCAGTTGTGGAAGACAAGGAAGGTTATCAGTTTCGCATACCTAACAAGGGAAAGTTTGAGTCTGATGAGTCATACGAAAAACGTATTGAATTATTGGATCTAGTCAAACAGCGAAAAGCTGCCGACACTCCAGAAAAGAAGCAACAATTATCGGAGCAGATTGCAAAGGCCAAAGGGCAACTAAAAACGCTTAATGGTGCCGATAAAATTAATAACCTTAATAATGTAGTAGAAAAACCTAAGGTTGAGGAAGATCCAGCTTTAGTGGCTGACCGGAACCGATTAAAAGAATTGGGAGGTGCTACCAAGGAGGATATTCAGGAGGTAATTCGTCAAGAACGATTTGTCGGAGAACAAAAAAGTACACTTGAAAATTTTGTCACAAGGCATCCTGAGTTAAAGGATGAAGATGTCCGAGAGGTTTTCTTTGATTTTGTTGATAACAATTATAATTGGTCAACAAAAACAGGGAAGGAACTTATGACAGTTCTGGAACTGGCTAGAGAAAACATGTTTAAACCGGACGAGACAATTCAAGAACGAGTTCTCAAAGGTGCAAATGTTCAGGAAAAAATCAATGCCATGCAGTTCCCTGGTGGAACGGGAGGCAGAACGGATATATCTCCAGAAATGCGTAAGTCAATTGATGAACTTAAAGCAACTGGAATGTCTGAGGAAAAAGCGATGGAACTTTTGTCCGACTAGATTCTATACTACAATTGAATTAATATATGACCGGATTTATACAAGCGAATATAAAAAATCCTACCCGATCTCTCGCTATGGTCAATAAGTTGGCAGCAACTGTCACAGTAATGCGCGAGCTTTTAGCTTACGAACTTACTGATGGACAAGTTGGCCCTGCTACTTCTAGCACCACTAGCGCATTGCTCGCAGGGGTTTGTAACCAGGCAATTGCAGCAGCGGAAGCACTTACTCAAGTTCCTGTTATTGAGCTTTTTGAGGGTGATTTCTGGATTGTTGATTGTACAAACAATTCTGATGCTGCTGATAATGGGCAGAGAATGGTTTTGACTGACTCAACACACGTTAACAACACACATACAACTAGCGCCACTGGTATAGTCGAACAAGTTGGCGTTTACGGACTAGCTGCCGATAAGAAAATTATCGTCAAGTTTGTTCTCTAATTAATCTTTTGAATTAATATATATGACCGGAACAATAAATGATTACGCAGTTATAGTGAACAATGTGTTGAAACACGTTTCACCAAAAGTTTCTCCAACAGTTAAGCCAGAATACCTTGATTTCATGTTTAAAATTACCGACAACCAGAGAATTTATTCTGATGTTGGTGTTACTGGCCTAGGTATGGGAGAAATTATTCCTGATGGTGGTGTTGGGGCTTCTGATGCTCCTATCCAGGGCTACTCTAAAAATTATACGCAAATGCACTTTACGAAGAAAGTTCGTTTAACTTTCCAAACAAATTTCTTTTTGTTTGAGAGCGCTGCTGCTAAAATTAAGGGTAGTGTTAAGGCAAAGGTTCTTGATGGAAAGAATGCTATCGAACATGCAAAAAATTACCTTGGTCAATGTTTATTGAGTCAGGGTTTCGGTACTTCTTTCACTTGGGTACCTATTAATAATGTTGGTACTCCAACCCCAATCTCCACTTTAGGTGCAGATGCGGCTGCCTACTGGGATGCTACTCACCCTCGAGAAGATGGTGGTGCAGCATGGTCCAATGTTATCGTTGACGTAGTTCCTTCTCCTCAGTTTACTTATTCTTCTCTCTTGGCTGCTCGCAGACAACAGAGCTTGAAGAAAGACGGCCGTGGAAATCCTTTAATTTCTCAACTCGATACTCTTATTTGTAGAGCTGGTTCTACGACCGCTCAGTACGCAAAGACAATTAAGGCTACGATTGATAAAGGGTTAGCTCCACAGCAAACCAATCTTTTCAATAACGCTCCGGCAACCGACACCTTCAAAATTGTCGAATTGTCAGCTTACGAAAATCTTGGTTTGGACGGATTGATGTGGGGAATGTTTGATTCTAAGATGATGAATGCAGATTACGGATTCTTGTATATCGAATCGCTTCCAACTAGAGCAGAGCCTGCTGTAGTAGATGCGCTAGGTAACCAGGATCTTGTGATGAACTTCAACTGTCTCGCAACAGTCGGTGCTTCTGACCTTCGAGGTTGGATGTGGTCTGACGGAGATGGTGCCACAGCTGGATAAATCTATCTATCGGGGTCCTTGGGTACAGAGTCCAAGGACCCTCATTAGGTAGATTAAAGTTTGATTATTAGTTTTAATTTTTTAAAAAATTTATGTTACAAGATGCCCATTCTAGAAAGGTTTCAATAGAAGTAGAGGCTCCAGTCGGAGCAAATAATGTGATAGTCGCTTCAGTCCCCGGAACGTGGCTCTATATTCATGAGCTTATTGGAGACTTGGCCGCTGCGGGAGAAATTACAATAAAAGCTGGCTCACGAGTTCTAGGTGAATTTGCTCTTGCTGATGGCCAGGGAATTACCCTGCAAGATGAACCAGGAGAGGACAACCGTCCTCGTTTTGAATGTTTACCAGGAGAAAGTTTTCTGATGACTGTTACTGGTGGAACATTTAAGGGTTCGTGTCATTATAGTTTAAGATATTAAAAATTATGGAACTAACACCAGGTCAAAAAAAAGAATTAGAGACATGGAGTGCCAGGAGAGATAGCATCCTTGGCGAAATTGGTGTTCTGTCTACTGAGTTAGAAAACAAAAGAAAAAAAAGCTCAGAGCTTTCGTTGTCTAATACAGAAATAGAGACTAGGATTAATCAAGGAAAAGGTAGACTAGCAGAAATCACTGAAAACGAAAAAGATAGAGCTAAATTAATTCCTAAGGAAATCGCTGACCTACAGACATTAAAATCTACTCTCCAGGTAGAAGTCTCTAGTTTACAGAAGGAAGTGGTGGGGTTTAAATCAGAAAAAAATGTATTAATTGAGGTAATTAATAATTTGAAAAAAATACACTCTGATGTTTTTGAACGCATCAACGGACTGGACAAGATGATAGAATTAGTTAACAGAATGACGAGTACCAATATTTCTGATTTTAAATTATTTTTTGAAGAACTGAAGAAAACTGTTCAAGAAATAGTCGATGGAAATAAAAAAGTGATAGATGAAACAAATATCATGGTGCAGAGAGTTCCAAAAATATTGAGAGAGGTAACGACTCCAATAAGGATAATTCGTCCGATTTTAAATAAAAAAAGATTAGTAGCTAAGGGAAATATCCCAGAATAAATTTTATGTCATATTTAAGCAGCATGATGGGCGATCCAAATTTCTTAGGATATTTTGCTACCCCAGGAGCGCTTACTACGGCTTATCCTACTGGTTTTCCTGGAGCTTTTGCGATAGTTGGTTCTACTGATACTATTTGGGTTTGGGATGAGGGAACTTTGGCGTGGGTAGATAGTGGAGCTGCTGCGGGGGAAACCGGAGAAACTGGTCCCACTGGTCCAACTGGAGCAGAGGGGCCTACTGGACCGCAAGGCGCAACTGGAAGTGATACTGGTTCCACTGGTCCAACTGGAAATCAAGGTCCTACTGGGCCAGAAGGTCCTACTGGGCCAGAAGGTCCTACTGGGCCACAAGGACCAGAGGGAATAACTGGGCCAGAAGGAGCGACTGGACCTACTGGAAATCAAGGACCTACTGGTGGAGCTACGGGGAGCACTGGCCCAACCGGACCTGGATATTTTGCTACATCAACAAGCGCAGTTGAAATTTTAGTGGCATCAAGAACTTTTGCTACTCAGAATGGATTAGCTTATTCTGCTGGTGCTAGGGTAAGAATATCATCTCAGGCTGACTCATCTAATTTTATGGAAGGAGTTGTCACTTCTTACAGTAGTGGTTCTTTAGTTGTAAATGTAGATAGGATTGGTGGTGCTGGAATCCAGAATGACTGGAATATAAATTTAGCTGGAGATGTCGGGGCAACTGGGCCTGATGGTCCTACTGGGGCTGAAGGAATAACTGGACCAGAAGGAGCAACTGGAGCAGAAGGTCCAACCGGTCCGCAGGGGGTTGAGGGTCCTACTGGGCCGCAAGGGATTGAGGGTCCTACTGGGCCACAAGGAGCTGAAGGTCCAACCGGTCCGCAGGGAATTGAAGGGCCAACCGGTCCGCAGGGGATTGAAGGACCAACTGGTCCGCAAGGTCCTACTGGTGGAGCTGAAAGTTCTGGATTGACTAGAGTGGGTGGAGATGCGACAGAAAGAACTACAACATCGACTTCTGCCACAGATCTAGTGACAATTTCTGGGTTAAGTATTCCTGCTGGGACAAGAGTCAGGGTAACAGGAAAATATAGAAAAACTACTGGGGCCGCCACAGAAACTGCTTTGGGTTTAAAAATAAATGCTACTGTAGTTAGTGAAGCAGACTATACCCAAAATGGCATAGGAGCTACTACCAGTACCAACGAAGTACAGCAAGGTTCTTTTGAATTTGAATTTGAAGTTGGGGAAACAGATTATACTATGAATTTCATTGGGTCTTGGGTTACTTGGAAACCTGATAGAACTATGGTCGCTTCGGGTATTGGTACATACCCTCGTCCTAAGACGGCTGTTATCCCTAGTGCAACAATAACTTCTTTGATTATAAGGGGAATTACTGCAAATGCCTCAGTCACATTAGCTGTTAAAAATGTTCAAGTTTATATTTATGCAAATTCTTAATGCAGGTTTTTATTAATATGGAACACTTCCTGAAACAAATTAAAGATAACTGGGTGATTCTTTGCTTCATTGTGGCGTTGATTGTTTCCTGGACGAATATAAATTCTCGATTGGTCGCAGCGGAAAATGACATAGCGCAACTGTCTCAGGTCGTTGAGCAGATAAATTCTATTAATATTACCCTTGAAGGAATTAAGAAAGATATTTCTTACATAAAACAAGGGTTTGATAGACATCTTGGAGAATAAAAATATATGAAAAATGATTTTATTGCAGACTTAAATAGCATAATAAAAGACCCTCGTTCTGTCGAAGCCAAGGACCGAGATTATAAAACTTCAGATATTGTATTTGGAGCTATTGATGATGAAATTGAATGGAAAGATGAATCAGAAGTAGAACAAATTTCGTATACACCAAGACAGCAATGGACTTCTTTGTCTTGCTTAGCTCAATCTGGCAGCAAGGGTTTCGAAATTATAAATTATATTAAAAATTCTATTATTGAAGTGTTTTCAGCTCATCCTCCATATCGTTCAAGGAGCAACTTTCCCGGAGGTGGAATGTGGTTGCAAGATTTATTTAACATAATGAAAAAGATTGGTACTAATTACGAGAGTATCGATATTTCACAAAACATTGGAGAGCCAGAAATGAATAGAGATATCACTTGTGAGACTCCATTTAAAATAGGTGGTTATGGATTTCCAGACAAGCAAAACAATATTGATGACATCGCAAAAGCAATCAAAAAATATGGCCATTGTGTTATTTTAATTCATGCAAATAAGGATGAGTATACAAAACCAATTCCAGAATATGAAGGACTGGAGATTGATTTTGGGCATGGAATATGTGGGGTTCAGTATTTTTTGAAAAATAATATTAAGGTTATTAAAATTGAGGATTCAACTGGACATTCAACTACTGCTGACAAAAAGGGGACAAGATACCTAACAGAAGATTTTTTACTGAAAAGGTGTTCTGGTTCCGGATACATGTTGATTGATGCACCTCAATATATATTTAAGACATTTATGAAAGAAGGTTTTATAAGTAGTGAAATAAAAGAACTTCAAAAGCGATTAAATAAAGAAGGAATGGCAATTGAGACACTCGTAGTTGATGGAAAATTTGGGAAAAGAACTAGGAGTGCTGTTATAAATTACCAAAAAAATCATCTGCTTGTAGCTGATGGAATTGTCGGTCCAAAAACTCGAGCAGTATTAAATTTATTAGTTAATTAATAAAAATATATGAATAGTGGAATTTTTAAATTAGATTGGGTTAACGTAAAAAGTGCAATTGCTTACGGTTTAGTTACAATGGTTCTGGTCTTTATTCTTTCTGTTGTGGAAGGAGTTATCAAGCACGGCAGTATCTTTGGGGTAGATTGGAAAATAATTATTGATTCAGGAGTAATCGCTTCGTTTAGCGTTCTTTCTGTGGTGGTGTCCATCGTAAAAAATCTTTTCACGACAGATAAGGGAAATTTCCTTGGTGTGGCTACGGTCATTCCAGACAAAAATTAATGTGCTACAATTAATATATGTTTCCACAAATAAAAATAAAACATCAAATAGGAAATACTATTGAAATACCCAATCAAATTGATTCGAAGGCTTTTACCTATCTTTCGAACAATTTTGCGATAGGTGTTACCACATTGAATGTTGACAATGCTATCGACTTTACAGCTGGAACAATTCTGCTTATGATTGGAAATATTGGAGCAGAAAACTGTGAGATAGTTGTCGTTTCCAGTCACACAGACCAAACCTTTACTGTTGGGGCAACGAAGATGCCACATAATCGAGGAGAAATTGTTCGACAGATTAGTTTTGATCAGATTTTAATCGCAAAGTCTGCTACATTGAGTGGTGTTTATACTACTCTTGCTACTCAAGGTTTTCAAACAACCCAACAGAACTCAATCATTCTTGACCCCACAGGACTTACCACTGACTACTACAAAGTTCAATGGAAAAACTCTCAAACAAGCGCGTTGTCTAGTTTTTCGGACCCGATAAGTGTTTTGACCTATCCAGTAAATTCAGTCGCTAAAATCATATTCCCTGTATTGAGTTCTATGGGAGTAAGTCCCAACGACACTAAAATCAATGCTGAGTTTTGTTTGAGCGCGGTTGATGATGCAAGAAAATTTACACACGCAAAACTTTACGGAGTTAGGCATGCATGGTTGCAGGAATTTGAGCACCCTATTAAGGTTTTAGCTGGAAGTAATTACATTGACCTTCCTGATGATATTGATTTCAACGAGACAGACAGATCAATGTTGGCTGCAAGATTTATGGTGGCTGGAATTTTATCTCCATATAATTTAAGATATATCGACAAGCGTTCATGGAATCAAGTTTCGTACTCAATTATGGGTGGAGAGAATCAATCGCTTGCTAATATCGGAGCAACTACACTGACACTTGATAGTGTTGGAGATTTCTCTAATACAACGAGCGGAGTAGCTTACGTTGCAACTACCAATTATGACCAGACTATAATGCAAATAGCATATACTGGAGTAGATTTAATAAATAATCAATTAACCGGAGTTACTGGAATTACCAGAGCGATACCAGCGGGAACACGGGTATGGTCGAACCCCACAATCTCTCAGCCGATTTCATATACTGTGTTCGAAAATAGGCTGTACTTTGATCGGATAATTCCAGACTCAATGCAGGGAAATAATCTCTACATTGATTATTATAAAAAATTAGATGAAGTTGTAGATCTCTATCAAGAGCTTCCTGAAAACTATAGAGAAATTTATAAGTGGTACTTAAAATATGCCATAAAGTATCGTAAGGATACTGATTTAGGGAGCGATGATGCTGACTTAAAGAATTTTAAGGACTTGGTTCAAGCTCTTTTCAACAATCTTTATACTGGCCAAGAGACTACAATTATAACTTAAAAATTTTATGGGATATACACAACCTAGAATTGCGAGAATGAATATTCTTCAAGCTGATCCTGTGACACAACTTGTTCTTCAGGCCTCAATTGATACCGCAGCAGCTGTTCCAGATGGAGCAACTTATGCTGGAATCTTTGAACCGTTTGCAAGTTTGATTATTGTAGCAGGAACGGCTGCGGGGAATTATGTGAATAGTGGTACTACTGCAGTCCCTGTTTGGACTGCTTCTGTTGTTGGTGTTACGGGAGCAGAAGGTCCTACTGGAGCAGAAGGTCCTACGGGTCCTACTGGAGCAGAAGGTCCTACGGGTCCTACTGGCGCAGAGGTGACTGGTCCAACTGGTCCTACGGGTCCTACTGGCGCAGAGGGTCCTACGGGCCCTACGGGTGCTACGGCTTAGTCTTTCCATCCTGCGGGTTTATACCCGTAGGAATGGGTAGATTAATAAAAATATATGAGTAATTCAGAATCTTTTGAAAATGTAAAAATTCCATATCCCACGGAGGGAGTTATTCGAACTGCTCAAATAGATGATACCGTTGCTCCATCTGATTCCGTCCAACTGGCTGTAAATATGAATTTTGATAGAGTCGGGGCTGTTCAAACAAGACCAGGATTGGCTTCTACAAATGCTTCCGACCTAACTGGAGCGATTAAATCTTTCGGGAAGTTGGGAATCCTTTCGACTTTTCAGTATCGCTTGCTGGCTCAGGCGGGAGTACTCGGAGGGCTAGTTTCTGCTTGGGACGGTACATTAAATTGGACTCTTGTTAGAGTCTTGTCTAATTCTGTAATCAATCTAATAACAAGCTACAGTGAATCTTATCAAGATAATTATTTTGAGGCTTACTCTGGGCATGTTACTTCTTATGGTCAGTCTTTTCGAAATCCATCCGACATTCATTTAAGCAGTTGTAAATTCTACTTGAGAAAAGATGGCACTCCAACAGGAAATATAACTGCAAGTATATATTTAGCAACTGGCTCTTTGGGGACAACATCCAAACCAACCGGTGCAGCGTTAGCTACATCTAATCCAATTGACATAACTACTCTGACTGGAAGTTTTTCTTTGAAAGAATTTACTTTTCCATTACCAGTTTTATTGAGCGCTTTAACGGACTATGTAATCACAGTAAATTATTCTGGTGGTTCATCGGGGAATGAATTAGAGGTTGGTTACGATGCTTCTAGCTCTACTTTTACTGGAAATGTTTCTTATTTTGATTCTGGTTTTACATGGACTGCGGTATCAGGAACTGATTTATGTTTTTACATTTATGGACAAGTAGAAGCCATCTCTAGCAAAGCACGCTTTGCTCAATTTCTAAATCTTACCTGGATGGTTAATGGAGCTAACGGGGATCCTGTCGCAACCTATGATGGGGTTACTTTTGGAACAACTCAAGTGCCAGCATCATTTCCTAAGGGGGACTATATTCAAGCTGGATTCGAGGGGCGTGTTTGGGTTGCAAACAAAGGGGAAGATATAGTCTACTATACAGACATTGTGCAATTTACACCACCATCTACTTATGTTCTGACCTTTGATGCTGCTACAAATTTTATTAAGAATTTTTCTCCACAAAATGGAGAATCAATTACTGGCCTGTTTGTGGTTCCTAGAGCGCTATTGATTTTTAAGCAAAATCATATCTATCGTGTTTATGGAGCATCGTCTGTGGATGCATATCCAGCTTACAATGTTGGAACATATTCTCAGGAATCAATAGTTCAAACAAAAGACGGGGTTTATTTTCACCATTCTTCTGGGTTTTATAAATTTGCTTATGATAGTGAGCCAGTAGAAATTTCTCGAAGGGTTATCGATTTTGTTCGTGCAATTTCTCGAACAAATTATGAAAATATTACCGGTGTGTATGACGGGTTTGATAATATTGAATGGGCAGTAGGATCAGTGGTGGTTGAAGGAGTGACATACTCCAATTGTGTCATGCGCTACACTATTTCAACTCAAGTTTGGACAATCTACGATTACATGGGTGGAGCAATTACTGCGATGATTAGATATGACAATGGCACGACAATTGATTCTTATGTTGGCAACGCAAGCGGAAAATTAGGATTAATGGGGTCAGGAAATACCGACTTCTTGCAGTTGTTCTACTATGAATTAATCGATCGATGGCGTTCATTCACGGAACTTTATGCTAAAACAAAAAGATTGATGGGGATAAATGTCTACTCTGAAAACGCAGCTGGAGCTAATTTATTTTTCCAAAAGCAAAAAGACCTTACGAATAAATGGGATGCGCTTGATACTGTTGATGAAAATAATATGTCGCTATTCCCAAATGCTAACACTGAAGACTTCGAAGTAGGGCGATTAAGAATTGCCGGGACCACGAAAGGCGCTCAGGTTGTAATTCATGGTATTGAAATATTAAAAATTCAAGATGATGGATTTGACAGAAATTAATTATGAAATTTGACCAATTAAATTTGAATAGATTTGGGTACAAAGTGGTCAAGATGACTCCAGAGGAAACCGCTCAGTATGTTTCTTCTAATTCAAATAGTGCAAAAGGGCAGGTAAATAATAATCAACCGTCAAAAGAAGAAAAAGCTCCGAATGTTTTAACGGGGACAGTGATTATGTCTTGTTTTATTATGACGAGTGCGCTTCCAAGCCGAGTAGAATTATCTGGAAATGATGCTAGATTCTATGATGATTCCAAGGGTGGAGGTGGATCTATTTCTGGGGATAGTGCATCTATGAGATTTATTCGAGCAGATGGATTACCTGGAGCCCTCGTGATTCAGAAACGTCATGGAAAAAATAACGATGCCGAGAATGTATTTGAAATGTTCTATGACGAATCAGCTTCTGGTGGGCAAAACAACTATATATTTATAGGGAGAAGTGGAATTGCTGAGAGCACGAATCATACTGATTTTGTTGTTTTGCATGGTGTAAATAGTGTGCGCGCGGAGATAAATCGGGTTCATGAATATCAGTCTCGTCCAAGTATTGTTACTTTTGATTACAATAAATCAGATGTTACAAAAGATGGTGTTGTCTCTCTTTTAATGAGCGAAGGAGAGGATGGAATTGTTGGGATGGGGCAAATGGCTGAACTTTTGACTTTCGTAAGCAATACATCTTTTGCGGTAGGTGATACGATTACTGGAAATATTACAGGTGCTACTGGAAAAATAATATATAAATTCGATGCTAAAAACTTTGCAATCAATCACACGAGCTATGGAGTGAATTTTTCAACCTCAGATAATGCATGTACTACAAATGGCGCTGGTGGTGGAAGTGGAACTGGGGCATTTTCTTCAAGTCAGTATATCAATGTTTTGCTAATGTACACTGATAATGCTTTAAATGTACGACTAGGGAATCCCATGTTACCTGACTCTGATGCCGCTTATGATATTGGGTCAGCTTCTTTTCGAATAAAAGATATATATATTTCTGGAAATATTATCGGTGGTTCGTCTGCATCTCCGGTATTTTGGAGAGTTGGATCTGCCGTTGGCGCGGGTGGAACACTATATGCAAGCAATATGTTGGCCAGCGCAACTGAGTCGGAAACACAAATCCCTTGTCCAAAAGATGGGACAATCAGTGATTTATATATTTTAATAGCAACTGCTCAACCTGCGGATGATGACTTGACTGTTACGTTTAGAAAAGCTGGAACAGATCAAGCTCTTACTGTGACGATACCGGCCAGCGCAACCGCGTGGAGCGTTCATTCCGACACAACAAATTCTTTTAGCGTTTCAGCTGGAGATTTAATTAATGTTGAGATAGTTAACGCTTCTGGAAGTCCATCTGCTTCTATTAGTCAAGTAATTTTTAAAGTATAATTTTATGGTAAAAATAATAATAATTCCAAAAGAAGATGAGCCAATAGAAGAAGAATTGCCAGAATAATTTTTTAGTCGTATAATTAATATATAAAAACATGGATCAAAATAAACAAAAATTAACTGGGCTCAATGCGATTACTTCAACCTTAAACAGAGGTTCTGTTGGCGAACAAGTTAAAGCGCTTCAACAGTATTTGATAGGCCTCGGGTATACGGGGGTGAAGGCAGATGGAGTTTTTGGTCCAGTAACCGAAGCTGCGGTTAAACAATTTCAATTAGATAATGGACTGCAGGGAGATGGAGATTTTGGGCCACTTTCCTTAAATAAAGCAAAAGTACTAGGTGGCACAAGTGTTCCATCAGGAGAACCTGGTACTGGCAAGGCTCCAGACGATGCTTCTTTTATGTACAACACTGCGACTGGAAAATTGAATGAAAAATTTGTACCTAAGACACAAGAGGAACTGGACACCTACTACAATGCTTCAGCCTTATCTAACCCAGTTTTTGCCGGGAATACTGCGGATGATCTTGCCTATGCTGCTTCTACCGGAGATTTCTCGAGGCTGTACGATTCGAATGGCCAACCATTCAGCAATCTCGACCAAAATAATGCTATGGCAGAGGCTGAGAAGGCTCTATCTCCTGGGTTTGAGGCTACCAAAACTTTTGATACAGCTAAAACAGAACAAGAACTCGCAGCAAAAAAACTTGCTTACGATAAATATTTAGCTGACGAAGCTGCTAATTTTGAGGCGGACAAAGCTACCTTAGACCAAAACGCAGCGGATCAGGGAGTATTGTTTTCCGGGGGCAGAGCTGAGAAAGAAAAAAAATTACAAAGTAGTTATTCTTCAAATCAGGAATACAATAGAAATTCTATGGCCAACACTGTTGGTGGAATTGCCAGGGGATTTCAATATGACTACGGAGATGAGGCGGCCAACAATCCAACTCTTTCGAAATATTATCAGCTAGGCAGTAATACCTACAACGCGAATGTGGCCAGGAATGGAGTTGGTTCAAACGGACTTTCAAGTATTTACAACACCGGGAATTTGGGTTTCCAGGGCAAAAAAGTCAATGCGAACAGGTCAGCGGTCAGTACTCGAGCTGCTTCTTTGCTTGCAAACAAGGGAAACAAAATATTATCAACCGGATATGTTAACCAATTTTAAAATATATGCCAACTCAACCAATGTCATTAAAAGATTTTTTCAAAAATATGGGTAACGGATTTGTTGCCAAAACAAACACGCTTCCAAACGGAGGTGGAACTTATCAGTCTCCAACTCCAAATATGAGTGTTGCTCCTGCTAACATGAGCGTTGCGCCACTTGGTCCAGTGAATGCTTCAACTATAAAACCTGAGACAGCTTCTCCGGTTGTTTCTCCTAAAACGACAACTCCTATTTTTAGTGGTAAAAAAACAACCGATACACCAGCTCCCGGTAGCACTGCGCCTCAAACTACGTTAGATTACAGCAAGTACATTAATCCAGTGACAGGAGTTCCGTATACTCCACAGGAATATTCTGATGTGGTGGCCAAGAGAGTAACTGGTGGAGCTGTTCCTAGCTATGCGGGAAATGCCATACAAAATCCAAACCAGACAGAGGAGGAACTAAAAACAACGGCCAGGGGGCTAAACAACGCGAGAAACGATATTGCTACTGGTACTACGGACCCATATAAAGTAGCATCTCAGTCAGGCATCCAATATACCCCGCAAGAATTATCTGCTATTGAAAAAGCATACGCTGGAGTTTACGATCCAGCTATCAATGACGTATTTACGAAATTGGATTTGAAACAAAAAGCAGATGCAGCAGAAAAGACTCGATTGGATAACATTGCAAAATCAGAACTTGAGTCTAAAAATAAATTAAAAGAAATGGCTGTACAACATGGGTATGACATGGAATTAAAGAAAACTCCATCCGGAGATTCCGTTGGTTCAGCTGGAGGAGGTACTGGAGAATTTGCAAATACTATTGACCTTGTTGCTGGAATGGAATCTTCTGTTTATCAAAAAAAAGAGACAGCTAAAAATCTTAGGGCAATGATTGATTCCAAGGACTATGTTAGTGCTTATTCACAAATTGCTAACAGTATTGAAAATCAATT
>Ga0105099_10000171_pt1 | contig 42464 bp, 57 predicted proteins | sample PPLLak3cmMay2015_2_FD_79138 | JGI IMG/M metagenome (GOLD analysis project Ga0105099, IMG submission 79138) | Freshwater sediment microbial communities from Prairie Pothole Lake near Jamestown, North Dakota, USA - PPLs Lake P8 Core (1) Depth... | ecosystem: Environmental > Aquatic > Freshwater >... | reverse complement strand
GCACATTTATCATTAGGAGCAGTGCATACAGTATCTGTCACAGCAGTGCCAGCAGAATTACAAACAGACTTAGTATTTGCAGTCTTGCAAGTAATCTGGTTAGGAATACAAACCTGAGCTGGAGTAACACAAGCATTATTAGAGCAAATCTGCCCTCCAGTACAATCTGTACTAGAACTACATTGCACACACTTTGTTAAAGTAGAATCGCATAATGGAGTCGGGCTTGCGCAAACAGTCTGCTTAACCTGAGTACCATCAAAATTGCAACTCTTCAATATGTTACCCACGCACCACAGCTGGTTAGGAGTGCAAATCTGAACAAGTGGAGGAGTAGGCACAGGCACCACAATAGGTGTAGGAGCGGGAGGCGAAGCAACAGGCGCCTTAGGAATATTAACATAAGACTTGAAAGCATTAGGACCAGAAACAAAAACCGAAGTCATATACTTATCAGTAATCTTAACACCTGAAGCATCATAAATAACAGCTCTATAAGCACCAATAGGAAGTTTTCCAAAAGTCACAGAACCCTTAGAATTAGTAACAGCAGAACCCATCAAAAGACTGCCAGAATACAATTCAACCTTAAGACCTGCAGTCGGCGGACTAACAATAATATTGATATCCTCAACACTCTTGCTAACAGCCTCGCCAATACAAGAAGCTAAAAATAATGAAATCATTGCCAAAATCAGAATCTTTTTCATAAACATCACCTTTTACAGCTTTTAAAAAAAGAAGTACAACTTAATATATAAAATTAACGATAGGAACTACTGTACAATCGTATGAAAACGTTTATATATAGGTATTCCAACAATCAAGAATAACTTATACTTAAAGAGGGGATTTGGCTGAGGTGAAACAATGAGAAAAACACTTTCTATCATAACAATTGCAATAATAATGCTAAGCATGCTACCAGCAGTAGCTCCACACGGAGTCATACTCGACCAAGGAGACAAAACAGCAGCACTAGTAGCAGACATTTTCTTAGACTCAACAGAGCACATATACGTGCAATACTTAGGAGATGTAACAGCCAGAATACAATGGCAAGTATACGATGACGGTTGCAATAGAGTTGACAACGGCACAAAACAAGTAACACCCCTGGAAATACAGCAAATAGAAGTTCCGCCGATTGACGGAAAAATAATATTTGTAGTAACAGACACCACAGGAACATACTTGTTAAACCAGCCATTAGCAGGAATAGCATATTACGGAGAAGGATCCACAGACCCAAAAGAAGCAGTGTTAAACCTGCCAGCAATAACTGCAGTAGCAACCCAACAAGGAGCAACAATAAAAACAATTGATGCAACAGAAGGATACTTCAATTTCTCAGCAGACGGAATAGATTACAACGTATTCCCAAAAGACTTCCTAGACCTTCCCTTCTTATCAAACGCAACAGTAAACATCAGCCCAATACTAACAAACTACTTGTTCATCAATGACTTTAATGGCTCTGATATTAATCCATTCCCCACAACCAACTGGAATGATGATGAAACAGGAGCGGATTTTTCAATACTAGGACTAGACTGTGCAGGACTGACAAACATAACAGCAATACCCTCGGGATACGGGTACTTTGACATAGGCGGAGCAGGCATAGCAGAAGGAATACCACCAGGACTGCCAACAACAGGAGCAGGAGTGGGAGCAATATTATCCAAAAAAATAAACGGAAGACTACTAGCAGGTTCGGCATTAACAACAGACTATTATCCACAAGTAATCACAAACACGTTCATGTTTGGCGACGGAGAATCAGTAACATTACCTATAGATGTATTGAGTCCGGGAAGCCTGCCACAAGGACTATTCACAGAAAAAAACGAAAACTACCAAAACCCAGACCCATCAAATGTACTAGCAGGACTAGGAGTACAAAAAGCAATAGCAGAATCAGGAATGCTAGACATCAACGAAAGCGTATACAACGTAGAAACAATATTCGCAATCCACAACCGAGCACCAGCAAACAGAACAATAAAAGCAAGATTTGACTACATAACAAACAGCGCACTAGTAGTCAACGAATGCAACCACAAAGACTTTGAAATTTACCTCTCAGAATACGACGTAGGATACGTCAGAGTAAGCGAGATGACAAACGCATTCCTTGCACCAGGAGACGACCCAGTATACGGAGTACTAACAGTCTATGACCCAACAGGAGAAGGAAACCTAGTAGGATACAGATGGGATGTAGTCATGGAAAACGCGTACAGCCCAACACAATGCGATGACGGAGCAGACAATAATATGGTAAATGGAATTGATACTGTCGATCCAAATTGTGTAGATGATGAGGATGATTCTGAAATGGATGCAGGAAAACAAGCCAGAATAGACAGAATAGCATCAGTACTCTCAGAAGAAGCAATGCTATCACTTCACGCAAGCATTGAAAACAACATAGCAACATTCGAAGCAGCACAACACGCAACAACATACGTTCCAACAATAGAAGCAGGAGAAGACTTTGACTTGGTGTATGTAAACTGGGCAGCATTCGACGACCCAACCAAACAAGACCAAGTATTAAACTTCCAAGTAACAGACGATGCAGAAAACGTGCAATCACTAAAAATACCAACAACAGAATGCATCACAGTATTAAACAGCCAAAGCTTCACAGGACTGTCAAACGGTTTATTGTTTGGAACAAGTCCAAACGCAATAAGCTACACAGGACAATTCAACAACAACATAGGACTGGCAGCATTCCTCTACTACAATCAGAAAGGAATAGGCTCAACTGAAGACTTTATAGATGTACGAAAGTTGGCATTCACAAACAACCACCACGACGGAGAAATATTCAGCACAATAAAACTCCAGCCAGGCTCACTGCCAGGACCAGGAGGAGAAACATACACAGTGCAAGTAGGAATAACACCCTCGGTCGCATTAGTAAGCGAGAATGTCACAGCAGGATGGTATGCAACACAAGGAGTAAATCCAAAATACCTTGGACCAAAAATCTGCGAAAGCACAGTCACAAGAACAGGCAACGCAGGCTCTGCATTCGCAATAGTAATAAGCGGATGCACAGTAGACCCGCTAAGCATTGACGCATTCCTAAAAGTGAACAGCACACTACTGGGTGATGTGGAACTCTTTGTTCCAGCAACTAACTAAGGAGGACTGAATGAAAGCAGTCCTCACATTTTTTGTTTTCTTGATAATTATTGTCAGCGTGAGCGCTGTAATAGACGTACAAATAAATGGAAAAAAAATTCCAAGCTCAATAACAAACGTGCACTCATATCAACAAAAAGACATGTATACCATAGATGAAGGAAAACCGCAAGGATTCACATCACCATTAAAGTTAAACCAGACAAGAGGAGCAATAACATTCAAACAAGATGGCAAAGCACCAAAAACAGGAGAATGGTATTTCTTCAACACAACAACAACACCGGGAAGCATACAGACATACTCCACACCAACAGGAGGAGCAATAGTCTACGAAACAGAAAAAACCAGCATAACAGCAATAATAGTAGCACTAGTAATCCTGTTATCAATAGCATCACTATTCTTCATACTAAAAGGAACAACAAACACGCAAACAAAAGTAATATTTGTAGCAGCAACACTAATAATAATGGCATTCGCAACAATGAAAGTATCACAACCAACAGGATACGCAGTACAAGAATACCCAATATTAGAATACCTGCCAGAAACAATCACACCATCAGCAAACTCCATAGTAAACGCATTCACACTCACCTGGACAAACGGAGGACCAGTAACATTCCTGCCACAGGGACCATACGAGTGCTCAGACGGAATAAACAACGACTTTGAAGACTCACTAATAGACTGCGCAGACCCAGGATGCCACACAGACGGAAACGCAAGCAATCCAAACAGCTGCGATCCCACAGACGACCTGGAAATGAACATGCTAGAATACGACAACCCGCCAGTAATCGACAACCAAATAGACGTTTACGACATAGTCAACTGGATACAATACTACAACGGCAACACCTCAGTACTCGTACACTGCACAACACTAACCTGCACAAACCAAATAGGAACAGCAAAATGCGTAGGAAACGTAGACCCCAACAAAGACGTGCTAGTAAACCCTGCAGACATGACATACCTTCAAAGCGCAGAACTAAACAACACAGACAGCAGAACAATACCCTCACCAGGAATAAACCAATCAATATGCTTCAACCCAATATGAAAAAACTAACACTATTACTAATGCTGGCACTCATTCTACCTACAGTACAAGCTGCAATAACATTCACAATAACACCAGCAACCCAAACAGTACAACCTGGACAAACATTCAATGTAAACCTAAATGTCAACAACGACCAAGCATTCTGGGGATTCAGCCTAAAAATAGACGAGAACCCAACAGGGCCAATAGCGTACACAACCAGCACTACAAGCACAAGACTAACAGGAAGCTTCAACGGAATAACAATAAACAATCCAAACCGAATAACACCATACGCATTATTCGCAGGAAACACTCCAGGAATAACAACAGGAACAGGAGCACTGTTCACAATGACGTACACAGTGCCCTCAGACACACCACCAGGACAATACACACTCATACCATCGCAATTAACAATCAGCGACCAAAACGGCAACCCAATAACAGGAGCAACAATAACAGGAGCAACAATAACAGTAAACGAGATACTAACGCCGTTTGTAGGCTACAAACTCCCAGAACTAATAGGAAACGTAGAAGAAACAATAGAAGTACCAATCTGCCTGTCAAACACAGAAGCAAACGCAGTAACAGGAGCAGACATAACAATAACACACAACGGAGAACTAGCAAAAGTAACAAAAGTAGACATCCTCCGAGGAACAGGAAGCTCACAAATAACAGAAGGAAGCACACACATCACAATCACAGGATTGAATATCCTGAATGCAAACTGCAACGCGCAAACAGGAGTCAACGTCGCAAAAATACATTATTACTTACGAGCACTAGGAACAACACCACTAACAGTACAAAGCGCAACAGCAACACCCTACAGCCCACAACAATTCGCAAACAACAACGGACAAATACAAGTAACAGCAACAGACGTAAGAAAAACCTGCGAGCCAAACATGGGAATAATAACAGCAGGAAGCCCAGTAACAATCACGTATCGAGTACACAACCCATTCACAACAGTAAACGTTGGAGGAGTAGACGAAACAGACACTTACAACGCGTTCTTTACACCAACACTACCACCAACAAACCTCAGAGCAGGAAGCTCACTAACATACAACACGCCAGCAGCAAACACCATAAGAACAGTCCACACCTCATTAACACAACCATTCCTCAACGGACCAGGAACATTCAACCTATACTCAGTAATATTCACATCAGCCGGACTAACACCGCCCGGAGTATACAACTTTGACGTACTCGGACCAACACCACCAACTTTAGAAATAAGCGACCCATTCCACCAAGAAATAACACAAATATCAAATGGACTATGCTCAGTCACGGTAATAACATCCTGCAATAACAATTCAGACTGCGACGACGGAAACTTCTGCAACGGACAAGAAACGTGTGACGCACAAGGAGTATGCCATCCAGGAACACCGCCAAACTGCGACGACGGAAACCCCTGCACAAACGACTACTGCGAAAACAACGCCTGCCATCACGATGCAATACCAGGATGCACGCCACCAACATCAACCGGAGGAGGCGGAGGAGGACACCAACAATACTTCACAGGATGCGGCATGTGCAACACAACAGGCTACACAGACTGGGAATGCTGCGGAATGAGCATAGAACAAATAAGAAAGTTCTGCGAAAGACCAGAAACCTTCCTCCACTATTGCGAACAAAAAGGCGTAAAAAAAGAAATGACCGCACCACAAATGCCAACACCAGCAGTAACACCTGAAGAAGAACAACCAGTAGTGTATGAAGACGGCTCAATGCTGCTGCCAGAAGAGCCAGAAATAACAGAAACAGAATTTGAAAGCGGAACCGGAACAACAAGCATAAACTCAGACGGACTACTAGGCTGGATAATAGGACTCATAATACTACTACTAGTGGCTGGAGCATTCGGAGCATACACGATAATAAGACACAAAACACCACAACCAATGCCACCAATACCAAACTACAAACCAATGGAGCCAGTTCCACAAGCACCAAAGCCAGTGCTACTCCCACCAATAATCACAAAACCCGAAGAAGAAAAAGTCACACCAGAAAGCATACTCAAAACAAAGAAGTACGACCCCTACGAAGCAGCAATAAGAAGAAGACTTGCAAAGATAATGAAGACCAAGAAGAAAAGATAAAAAAATTATTTCTGAGGAACGTAAACAGTCTGCCAGACAGGAACGCCAACAAACACATCACCCTTCTGGCACAAACTCATAGGAGAACCATACTCATTAGTATAAACGCGCCACGGATGCAAAGGCTGAAGACCAGAATAAATACAGGCCTCATCAGGCTGCAACTGAATACGCTGAGTGCCGCCATACCACCTGCCAATACCGCCACCAGCATAATACTGGCCAGTAACAGTGTCCTTCAATTCAAGAATAATGCCGCCAATAGCAACAAGAGCTATCAAACCAAAAATCATTATTGAAAGTTTTTGCACCATCTTTTTTCAAACACAAGATTACTCTTTACGTATATAAATCTAACGCTTGAAAACAATCACTGGATAACTTGCAAATATTCCACATTTTTCCCGACAACACTCACTGGACAAAAAAAGCACTGGACAACTGTGCATAACGGATATAAATAGAATGAGCCACATATTCTGAATGAAAAAAGATTACGCTATGGCTGAACTTCTAGGAATAATGTGCGGAGACGGCTGTTTATCAGGCTCAAATTCCCAAGTAAAATATTACGTTTACTGCTCAGGCAACAGCCTGAAAGATAATGATTACATGAAACGTCATGTTCCCCATCTTTTTTACCAAGTCTTTGGAAAATTCATCAAGGCTCATGAAAGAAAAGATGAAAACACAATCTTCATAAAATTCAGCGATAAAAAATTATTCAAAAAACTTCAAAAACTAGAAATTCCCGTTGGCAATAAATATTCTTTACTCAAAATTCCTGATTTTGTATTAAAATCAAAACGTCGGCAATTAGCTTTTATCAGAGGACTATTCGACACAGATGGATGCGTAATATTATCCAGACAACACAGAAAGCAACCATACTATCCCCGAATAGAAATCAAAAGCAAAAGTTGCTCATTTCTCAACTCAGTATTGCTGCTTTTAAAGAATCACGGGCTCACTGGTTCCATATCCCGAAATGCAGCGAATTACCGCCTGGAAGTGGCAGGGTTCAAAAATCTGACCTTATGGCGTTCTGCCATCGGTTCATCAAACAAAAGAAACCTCACTCAGCTTTATATAGCGAGCAAAACATATTTAAATGCCTTCTAAATGAGCAACCCTTAAGCCCCCGTAGCTCAGCCGGTAGAGTAACTGACTGTTAATCAGTGGGTCGTGAGTTCGAGTCTCACCGGGGGCGTTTTTAAAATGCTCGAAAACTACGATTTGGAACTGGACGCGGTGCAAAACAAGATAAAAGCAGAAAAAGCAAAAACAGTATGCATACAACTACCAGACGGACTTAAACCACAAGCAGGAGAGATAGCAAAAGAACTCCAAAAAAGAACCAAAGCCAAAATCATCATATGGTTGGGAAGCTGCTGGGGAGCCTGCGACGCACCATTAGAAGTAAACAGGCTAGGCGTTGATTTAATAGTACAATGGGGACATTCTGAATGGGCACACTTGCAGCACTAATACCGATAACAGGAATACTTGCAGGAATCATAGCAGCACACCTGGCAAAAAACGAAATAAAACCAGGACAAAAATACTTCCAACTATTACAACATGCAATGCTCGGAGTCATCCTAAGCGTAATGCTCTGGAAAATTCCAATACTAGCAATAATCTCAGGAATAATCTTGTTCGTACTCCTCTACGCGACAAACTTCAAACACCCAATAGGAGCAATGACATTACTCGCAATACCTGCAATATTGAAGCCAGCAACACAAATACCAATATTCCTGTATTATGTGCCCACAGGAACACTAAATGAAAAAAGCAAAAATATCATCGCGGTAATAGTATACGCAATAATAATCCTAATCTACCACTTGTTCTTCTGAACACCAAGAAAATAACCAAGATGATTAATCAAAATGTGACCCAAAGCGCTAATAACAACAACAAGAACAGCATACAACCAGCCAGGGAAAAACACAAAACTGCCAAATAAAAGCGCGCCTATAGAAAAATCAATCTGGTCAAAAGGAATCCAGGACTTACCAGGCGCGATATTAACACGACGCTTGAAAAAACTCTTAACAGCATCACCCAAAAGAGCGCCAAAGCCGAGCAAAGCAGACCAGTACAAAGCAGAAAAATCAAAAGGCCAATAAATCTTGGACAATAGAAAACCTATCATGACCGCAATAACGACACCTGAAAAAAAACCACCCCAGGTCTTATTATCGCCGAAAACACGAATTTTGCCAAAAGAAAAACCGAAATCCATCGGAAACCTGGGGAAAAACCTGCCAAACAAGGCAGGAGCAATATTAGCAAAATAAGCAGGAAGCATCAAATAAAAGACCAGCAAAATATTCATAAAACCAGTTGATAAGAATCCATATAAAAATATATGTGCATCATTACAAATCCAAATCAATCAAAACAGGAAGGTGATCAGCCAACTTGTTCTCAAGAACCTTAAAAGAATTCACCTTAATGTCGCTTGAAGTAATAATGTAATCAAACTCCTTAGAAGGATTCCAGGCAGGAAAAGTAGGCAGGTGCTCAAGATTAGTCAATTTCAAATCACACTCCTTCAACAACATATCAAGCTCTGAAGAACCCCCAAAAGTGTTAAAATCGCCAACAAGGACAACCTTTTTACCGCAATTTTTCACCACTGACAAAATTTCATCAATCTGTTTTTTACGCGCCCTTTTCCCAAGAGAAAGATGCAAAAAGAAAAAAGCAACATCCTTCGTATCCAGCTGAAGAAACTTCCTCTTAACGCCCGAAGAAAAATCATGAACTTTCTCGTTGTTCAGAGGAACCCTGGAGAAAACAGCAGTACCTCCATGCATGAACGGCATCTTGCTGATAATCTTGTTGATTTTGCAAAAATAAAAAGATTCAGGATAATTCAATAATGAAGAAAAAATCTCAAACTGGTTCTTCCTCGGCTTATTCTTGATCTCAAGCAAATGAACAACATCAGCATCAACAGAAGAAATGAAACCGGAAATCTCCTCCAACATCTTTCTATTGCATAACGGAAATCTCCAGCCCTTTGAAATATATTCATGATATCCCTGGCAGATTCCAGTAGCGTGCCCGACGTTATAATGCAATATCTTCATAGCTGGAAAAACTATAAGACGGTATTTAAAAGTTGTTGCCAATAACCTTTAATAATGGATACAACTAAACGACTATTATGTGGATACAAGCAATACTGGCATCAACAGCAGTGATTACCATTTTTTACCTATACTTTAACAGAGACCCTGAAAGACAAATACCTGAAGATGGAATAGTATCACCTGCAGATGGAAAAATAATTGAGATATCAACAGTCAAAAACGAAGTTGACATCAAAAAAGGAATAGGATTCATACAATTCGCAACAGGAATGCCGACAGCAACAATGATGAGAATATTCCTCAGCCCATTAGACGTGCACGTACAAAGATCACCCATTGAAGGAACTGTAACTGAAATAAAATACGAGCGGGGAAGAAAACTACCTGCATTTTCCAAACGAGCATGGCAGAATGAAAATGCACAAGTAACAATAAACAGCAAAATAGGACCTGTCAAAGTTGTGCTAATAGCAGGAATCCTTGCGCGAAGAATAAGACTTTTCATCGAAGAAGGGCAGAAAATAGAAAAAGGACAAAGAATAGGAAAAATATTATTAGGCTCACAAGTGTGCCTGATAATGCCAAAATGCGAAACAAAAACAAAAAAAGGGGAGAGAGTATCAGCAGGAACGAGCATTATAGCCTAAAACAAGAACTAAAACTAGGCAATGCAGCAACCCTGCTCAACCTACTAAGCGGACTAGCAAGCATACTACTGAGCATAACAGGCAGGTACAATATGGCAATAGCCCTGATAGGAGCCTCACTAGTATTCGATTTTCTTGACGGACGACTTGCAAGAAGAGCAGGCAAAGCAACAAAATTCGGAACAGAAATAGACTCATTATCAGACATAATAAGCTTCGGAGCAGCACCCATAATCTACAGCTTCATGCAAAACGCAACAATATTCGCAATAATAGCGTATTTCCTGAACATCAGCACAGGAGCATTCAGACTGGCAAGATACAACATAATGCCAAAAAAATATTTCATAGGAATGCCAATACCCTGCAACGCAATCCTACTAGTAATAGCAAGCTTTCTCCTGCCGAAAACATACTGGCCATTCATCACCATTCTATCAGCAATATTAATGGCAAGCCCATTCAAAATAAAAAAGTTATAAGTTACACCCTGCAAAAATACAAAGAGTCAGGCGAAAGCTTTTTAAATATAACTAGCCAAACAAAAAGACAAAGAGGTAAAAAAAGAATGCTAACAGTATACGAGTGGATATATGGCATATCAGCACTGACAGCAGTCTTTCTAAGCATAATAGCAGGAATAATAGCACTCACAATGTTCAAAACAGCAGGACAAAGAAAATATTTGTCTGCATGGACACCATTAATCATCGCATTGCTTTTTTTCGCACTTACAGAAATAGTGGGAGCACTAAAAATATTCGGAATATGGGACGTACCCTGGCTAAGGCAAGTCATACCAAGCTTCATACTGGTATTCTTCATATGGGCACTCATAAAACAAATTGACATAACCAGAGGTTGCGCAGAATGAGCCTCGCAGCAAGCGTAACACAGGCAGCACCATTATACAACCTGGGATTAGTAATAATCGCAGTAGCATTATTCATAAAACTATTCAGCACACCAATAAGAGACAGAAGAGTATACCTCACACCCTGGAAAATCATCTTTGTAGCAGTCCTAATATTCATAGTAGAAGAAGTAATAACCGTGCTAAGAATGGCAGACATAATCCACATTCCAATACATATATACGGATTCTTCGAACTAGCAATAGTATGCACGTTCATCTACATGCTGTTATTGCAAAAAGAACACCTCAAAAAACAGAAATTAAAATAATCATTCTAAAATAAGAAAAAAAACATTGCTAATATCTGCATTAATAAACCTTCAAAACCTTAGACACAACAGTATGACCATCAGTAGCAGTAACAGTAACCTGACCCTCACCAAAAACGACCAGCACGCCATCATAAATGCCGGCATTAACGCCGGGAGAAGCAGAAACGCTATAAGACAAAGAATCACCATCAGGATCAAAAAAAGCATCATCCAATTTCAAATTCAAAGAATCATCAACAGAAAATTCAGAAGCAGGATAATCCCAGCTAGGCGGCAAGTTTACAATAAAAGCACCCGTAGGAGTCATAGACGCAAAACTAGCAAAAACACCCAATACAAGCAAAATCGTAACAAAATACCAAGTTTCCTTCATACAGTCACCTCTTAACTCTCCTTATCTTACCGCACTCAAGACAGGTAATAACAACACCCTTTTCACGAGTACGCACACGGCAATTCCTGCCAATAAACCAAAAAGCATTACAAGCCTTGCAAAAACGCCTACGCCATTCCAAAGGAATCCTCACCTTGAAATGAGCTGAAAGCCTCCGGGCAAGAGCAACCTGCTTCTTAGCCTTTTCAGGATGCAATTCAGCCTGTTCGAGCAAAGACACAATCTGCTCCTTAGTAACAGCTTTCTGCTTCACATCACTACTGCAGTCAATAAAACTATTTAAACATTTGGTTAACCCATAATAATATGGAATGGTTCAGAAAGCTATTTTTCAAAAAGAAAACAGAAGAAGAAACAAGAAACTGGCTGAAAGAAGAACAATCACAATACGAAAAAGAACAGGAAAAAACAATAAAAGCAGGAGAACAAGAACTACAAATACTCCTGAATGAGACAAAACAGGCAATAACAGAGCTTGAAAAAGCCCAACTACGCAATCCCGACATACCAGAAAAAGCCAAACACTACATGCAGGGAAACAGAGAACAATTCATAAAAATAACAAGCCGATTCATAGAAAACCTATACATACCAAAAAACACTACAGACATAAGCCAGCTGGACCTCGTATTCTACCAATACGCGCAAAACGCGAAAAGACCAGCAGCAATACTATCAGAATTCTTCGGAGAAGAAGTCAAAAAAATCAGCAACTGCCTGGCAAACATAGAAGAAAAAATAGTAGCTGTAAAGAAAATACAGGCAAGAAAAGACGAAATACTCTCGATAACCGGTTTATTTGAAAAAATCGACAAAATAAAAACAGACAAAGAAGCAATAGAAAAGCAAAAAACAGAGTTCAATGAACAATTACAACAATTAATGACCAAAAGAGAGAATCTGAAGAAAGAAAAAGAACAATTCAACAACAAACCAGAATATCTCAAAATAAAAGAAGAAATAGTATACGCGGCAAAAGAAAGACAGGAAGCAGAACAAGACATAACAGGAACATTCCTAGCATTATCCGACGCCATAAAAAAATATGCACACAAAATAAAAAACGAAAAAATAGCAAAATACTCGGAAAACCCGCTAGAAACACTGATAAAAGACTATTCTTTAGGCATACTAAAACACAAAGAAGACATTGAGAAAGCCATAACAAAAGGAGAAATAGAACTAAAACCTGAAAAAGTGCAAAAAACGCTCGAAGCGCTCAAAAAACTAACCCGAGAAAACCTGGGCGCGATGATACACAGATACGCAAAAGCCAAAAAAAGAGAAGCAGACATACACAACGATGTAGCAGAAAGACCAATAATGAAAGAATACGAACAATACGCAATAGATTTAAAAAACGTGAACAGCGAAATAGAACAACTGGAAAAAACAATCGCAAAAATAACAATACCAACAGAAGAAACAGTAAAAGAAGAACTCAAAAAAGAACTCGAAAAATTCAAAATAACCCTAATCTAAAACTTCTATCCCAGGCAGTTTCTTTCCTTCCAAAAACTCCAAACTCGCCCCGCCGCCAGTGCTCACGTGAGAAAACTTCTTCTCAAGCCCGGCTTTCTCGATAGCAGCAACACTATCACCGCCACCAACAACAGTAACACCTTTACATTCAGACATCGCCTTTGCAACAGCCATAGTACCCCTGTCAAAAGGCTTCTGCTCAAACAAACCCATAGGACCATTCCAAAAAACAGTCTTGGCTTTTTTTATCATTTCAGAATAAATCATCTGGGTCTCAGGACCAATGTCCAAACCAGCATCATTTTTAGGCATCTTATCAGCAGGAACAACACGCTTATTGGACAGGACAACATCTATAGGCAGAACAATCCTCTTTTTACCCTTCTTCAACAAAGATTTCGCCAATGCGACTTTGTCAGCCTCACACTTTGACTTCCCAATCTCGTAATTTAACGCTTTATAGAAAGTAAACATCATAGCGCCGCCAATCAGAATGGCATCAACCTTTTTCAGCAAATTATCAATCACGCCAATCTTATCGCTGACCTTTGCACCACCCATAATCGCGATAAAAGGATGCTTGGGAGATTTTAACAGACCGGACAGCATCTTCACTTCTTTTTCCAACAGAAAACCTGCATAAGAAGGAAGAAAATTTGTTATTGCGTGAACACTCGCGTGAGCCCGATGAGAAACAGCAAAAGCATCATTCACGTAAACATCAGCAGGCAAAGCAAGCTTGGAAGCAAAATTCAAGTCGTCCTTCTCCTCCTCAGGATAAAAACGCAGATTTTCCAAAAGCAAGACGTCGCCTTCGTGCAAACCACGAACAGCAAACTCAACATCAGAGCCAATGCAATCAGGCTCATAATGAACAGGATACTTCAACAACTTAGACAAACGCTCAGCAACAGGAGCAAGACGCAAATCATCTACTACTTTACCATCAGGCCTGCCGAGGTGTGAGATAAGGATAATCCTTGCTTTCTTTTTCCTGAGATATTCAATGGTGGGAATAACTGTGCGAATACGTTTATCATCAGCTATCTTGCCATTCTTTAAGGGGACATTGAAATCAACACGCACAAGAACAGTTTTTCCAGCAACCTTAGCCTCTTTAAGCAAACGCATAGCGGTAAGAGAGCAAGACTAATTTAAATTACTTACGTTATCTTATTCTTCGGAACACCAGCAAAAAAAGCATTAATGTTCTCAATCGTGGTATCAAGAATCCTGACTAACGCCTCAGAACTGTTAAACGCATTATGAGGCGTAATCAAAACATTAGGACGCAAAAGCAGCATGTGCGTCTCCAACATCTTCTTCAAATCACAGGTATGCTCAAAAGTCTCCAAAACAAGCTCTTTCTCCTCGCGGACAGCACACTCCTCCTCCAAAACATCAAGGCCACAGGCAGAAAAAATACCTTCCTTCAAGCCAAGCAAAACAGCCTCTGTATCAACCAAAGAACCGCGAGCAGTATTTATGAGAACACAACCCTTCTTGATTTTACGGACATTCTCCTTGTTGATGATATGAACAGTATCAGGAGTCTGAGGCAGATGCAAACTGATAACATCAGACTCGGCAAACAATTGTTCAAGAGGAACATAAGTAAAACCGCACTCTTTAGCTAAAGCATCATTTGGAAACTTGTCAAAAGCAATAACGCGCATTCCAAAAGCCTCTGCAAAATGAGCCATATGCCTGCCAATCTTGCCAGTACCCATGATTCCGATAGTCTTGCCCTTCAAATCAAAACCACGCAAGCCATCAAGAGAAAAATCACCCTTCTTAGCACGCTCAATACTCTCAAACAACCTCCTTGAAATAGCAAGCAACAAAGCCATCGCATGCTCGGCAACAGTATTATCACCATACGCGGGAACATTACACGCGATGATGTTCTTTTTCCTACACGCATCCAAATCAATATGGTCAAAACCAGTAGACATCGTGGTTACGAGTTTCACATTAGGAAGTTTTTCAAGAAGAGAATTGTTAACCAATGAATAAATGAAAACAGCAAGAACATCAACATCCCTGAACTGGTCAGCATTCTCCAGCTGAAGACGCTTTTCAGCAAAAACAAGCTCGTAACCCTTCAAATGCTCCTTAATGTAGTCCTTCTCCCAATCCTCCAATTCAAAAAAAGCTATTTTCGCCATCTTTTTCAACAAAAACAAAGAAAGAAGTATATAAAAACTATGATTTGTAAACAGGACGAACCTTCATATAAATATAAATGAACTTGTCAATATCCCTCAAATCAACAGTAACATAAGCTGCATGATGACCAATCATGAATTCTCCAACAAGATTACTGGAACTGTAACCAAAACCAATCTTTTTCAAAGCAGAAGAAAAAGCCTTCACATCAGACCTAAAAACAAAAGCATCACTAAACAAACGCTCAAGATTCTCGGTCGCAAGCAAAGGACTGGCTTTCGGTTTAACCTGATATTTCTTAAAAAAAGAAACCTCGCAAAACTTGACAGAACCTTCTGAAGTATTCAAAGCACCATTTGATGATTCAAAAAAAAGAGAAAAATCCTTGTTTGCTCTATACGAAAAATAAGCCTTGTCAGGAGAACCGCTCTTCTCCAAAACAAGATTACGCTGCTTGACAAGATTATTAAAAAACTCGCCAAAAGTCTTCTTAGGTCCGGCATTCCCAATCAACAAAAGTAAGTCCTCAATAGTATTATGTGACAACTGCTGCATTTCAGCCAACAAAACCGCAATCCCTTTATAAAAATTATTGAAGAGCAGTTACATTTTTATAGCAAACTTCAATTAATAATCTAAAAAAGGTGATATCATGGTACGAGTTGCAATAAATGGATTTGGTCGCATAGGAAGACAAATACTCCAGGCAGGAATAAATGATTCTGAAATAGAATGGGTAGCAATAAACGATTTAACAGACACAAAAACACTCGCACACCTTCTGAAATGGGACTCAGTCCACGGCAAATCACCATACCCAGTAGAATACGACGACAAAAATTTGATTGTTAATAAGAAAGTCATCAAAGTTCTAGCAGAAAAAGACCCGACAAAACTGCCATGGAAAGACCTGAAAATAGATGTGGTAGTAGAAAGCACAGGACTGTTCACAGACAGAGCCGGAGCAAGCCTGCACTTGAAAGCAGGAGCAAAAAAAGTATTGATATCAGCGCCAGCAAAAGACCCAGACATAACCATAGTAAAAGGCGTAAATGAGCAGGAATACGACAAGAAAAAACACAACATCATATCGAACGCGAGCTGCACAACAAACGGACTGGCGCCAATGATAAAAGTGCTCAACGACAATTTCAACGTCAAAAGAGGATTCATGGTAACAGCACACGCTTATACTGCTGATCAGAGATTAGTTGATGCACCGCACAAAGATTTGAGAAGGGCGAGAAGTGCGGCAGTAAGCATAATTCCAACCACGACAGGAGCAGCAAAAGCAGTAGCAGAAGTCATACCATCACTAAAAGGAAAACTAGATGGAATAGCGTGGAGAGTCCCAGTACCAGACGGAAGCATAGTCCAGTTTGTAGCAGAAGTAGAAAAGGCAACAGACATACAAAAAGTAAACTGGCTGTTCAAACAAGTAGCAGAGTTTCATTTGAAAGGCATCATAGAATACTCAGAAGAACCATTAGTAAGCAGAGATATCATACACAACTCGAACAGCTGCATCTTTGACGCGCCAAGCACAAACGTAATAGAAGGAACACTCATAGCAGTGAGCGCATGGTATGACAACGAATGGGGCTATTCGTGCAGGATGGTTGACGTGATTAAACTACTTTGAGGCAAAGAAGCTTTTTCATTTTTCTCCCTTAATGTAATCCAGAATACCGCTCAATATTTTCTCGTAACAGTCATCAGTAATTGTGCACAATTTTTTTATGATGATTTTCTCATGAATTGTAAATATACGCTGAGGCTTCACAAAACTCTCAAAAGGCAACATTCCAGATGCAAACGCATCTTTCTTCAACGGCAGACTTTCAGCCGCATGATTGGTTGTAATAAGACAACAAATCCTATCAACGCCGTGCAGTTTACTGTTAGAAATAATAAGCGCAGGACGCTGTTTTACACCAGTAAGATCAGAATAAGGAAATGGAATCAAAACAATGTCTTTCTGACTAAACATTGTTCCAGCGCTCATCTGCTTTGTTATCCCAATCTTTCCTTAATACTTCCTCAGATGCAAGCATCGTGAATATGCTTTCAGCATCAGGATGTTTTTCCAGCGATTCAAGCTCGGAAAGCCTCTTTTGAATAGCCTTACGAACAAACTCACTCCATTTTATTTCAGAATACGCGTGCATTTTCTCATACACCGAGTCCTCTATAGATAATGTTATATTAGTCATAAACTCAATAAGTGAGCTCACTTATTTAAAGTTTGCGGTTTATTTGACTATTTTCGCCTTAACAATCTTCACTTCAGTCTTAGGCTTGTCGCCAGGACCAGTAGGCGTTGAACCAATTTTGTCCAAAACATCCTGACCTTCTATAAGTTCTCCAAAGATTGCGTGCTTGCCATCAAGCCAAGCAGTTGGCACTAACGTTATGAAGAACTGACTGCCTCCAGTATTCGGACCAGAATTAGCCATGCTCAAGATACCTTTCTTGCCGTGCTTCAAACCAGCACCAAACTCATCATCAATCTTGTAACCAGGACCACCCATACCAGTACCAGTAGGGTCACCACCCTGAATCATAAAGTTCTTGATAACTCTGTGGAAAATAGTTCCGTCATAAAAACCCTTCTCAACCAAATCCTTAAAGTTCTTAACAGTCTTAGGAGCCTTGTCATCATACAACTTGATTTTCATAACGCCCATACTTGTTTCTAATTCAACAATAGTGTTCATATCCTCAACCTCCAAGTTTTCAATTTCAGCAGAAACATTCTCTGCAGCTTCAACCTTAACCTCAGTTTGCTCAGCCTCAACAACTTCCTGCTCAACAACAGCCAAAGACTCATTCAACTCATCCTTAACAACAGGCTGAGCGCAAGCAACCAACAATACCAACAACAAAACAGCATATTTCATTTTTCCTCCTCCTTCCTAATACCAGCCACAAAAAACCCTTCAGTATCATTATCCTGAGGCCACAACCTCAGACAACAATGAACTTCAGGACGATAACTCTGACCATCAAACTCGAGAACAGGCTTGCCCCTCTTCAAAGGCAAATCAATCTCTAACATCCGGGCATCCTCAGCGTTTTCCAACAAATAACTAACAACAGCCTCATTCTCTTCAGGCTCACTAGAACAAGTACTGTAAACCAACGTGCCGCCAGGCTTCAAAATCTTCCAAGCAGCCATAATCAAACGCTTCTGAATCTTAGCAAGACGACCAATCATATCAGGATTCCACATCAAAATAGTCTTAGGAGATTTTCTAATAGTGCCAGTGCCAGAACAAGGAGCATCAAGCAAAACCCTGTCAAACATAATGCCGGCATCAGCAAACTTCTCACCCTGCATCAAAGTAGTCAAATGATTAAAACTGCCAACACGCTGCAAATTAATGCCCAAAGCAGCCAAACGGTCACCCTTAACATCATTAGCAACAAGAATGCCAGAATTTTCCATATACTGCGCAATCTGAGAAGACTTGCTGCCAGGAGAAGCACACATGTCAAGAACAACATCGCCAGGTTTCGGATTAAGAACAACAGGAGGAATCATACTAGCAGCCTCCTGAATATAATAATAACCAAGAGCGTGCTCAACAGTATTACCAACATCACGCCTGCCCTCCTTATGCTCAATGAAGAAACCTTCCTTACACCACAAAACAGGCTCAAGAATCCAATCCTTCTGCAAACGCTTAACACAATCCTCAACACTAATCTTCAAAGTATTAACACGAATAGACTTGCGCAAGAAAGACAAACAATATTTCTTGAAAACATCCCAATCAGTCAGCTGACTATAACGCTCAATAAATTTCTCCTTAAACACATACTTGTCCGCATCAGCGAAAGGTTTCAACATATGGAGTGATTAACTACGCTCTATTAAAAAATTAACTCATTTTAAGGCGGTATTCGTAAAGTTTACGGGTTTTTATGCCAATTTCCATTTTTTTTCACTGGACACTGGACAACCGTGTGCGTGGAGTATTTAAATACAAAAATATAAAAATAATTTATGCCTGCTTTATTAATTGAGCAAAGAAAAAATGAATGTTCTGTGCTTCTTCATGACGCATTTCGTGAAGATTTATTTAATGCTGCAATTAAAAAAATCAGTAGTCAAGAAAAATTGGCTCAGTATTTAAGTGAAAAACTTAACAAGCCCATAACTCGGGAACAAGTTAAAAGCTGGAAAAACGGAAAGCATGTTTATGGCTGGAAGATCTTCACCCCCTTTGTTGTATTAAGCGAACTAGCGCAAATCACGGGCGTTACAGAAAAGGACATCTTATCTCAGGTTGATAAATATGATCGACTTTGGTTAGATCCGAGAAAAAGCATGCTATTAGTTTCTGCAACTCAAAATGTAAAGTTGATGAAAAAAGATGCCGAATTGTATGTTGATTTATTGTCTCTTTTACCAGAGCGAACATTAGAGACGCAAAGAGCGCGCAAGCATATTCCTTTGTTTTATACGGCCGATGAGAAAATTATAAATCTGTGGTCAGAAGCTAGTTGGCAAAAATCATGTATAACGATAAAACGGCAGGTAGAATTAAATAATCTCTTTTTTGAAGGATTGGCTTTATACGCTGGTGAAGGAGTGACAAAAACAATAAATGCGTATAATGGCGGGATTTATTTTGGCAATAGCGAGCCGTCTATCATAAATTTATTCTTAGCCTGGCTCGATTCTATTTTGTTGAATTACAATCCTGTATTTTGCATTGATTTTAATGGCTGTTCTATCGATGAAAACAAAATCAAATCTTTTTGGGCTTCAAATATTGACAAAAATATGAATGTTGAGAATATAAAAATTCGCCTAAGACGTAATCTTGGAAGTGATTTGCTGAAAAATTACGGAATTTTCCAGGTCAAGATTAATAATACTGTGTTAAAATCATTTATAATAGAATTATTGGAAAGAACCAAACCCTTGATTCTTTCAAATTCAGAATATGCAATTTATTATTTGAAGGGGTTGCTGGCCGCAGAAGGTTCGGTGTCGAGTAAAGGCGTTCTAAAAGCAGTATCAATTGGTTGTGTTAACAAAGAGCAAAGAACATTTATTTCTAAGATTTTGAATAAATTAAAACTTAATTATTCTATGGGCCAAAATCAATTTTCCATCACTGGATGGGAATCATTTTATAAATTATATCGTGCAGATGCCTTTGAGATATTGCAGGTTAATAATTATTCTAAAAAACAAAGATTTTTAGAGGGCTTAAAAGCACATCAATTTACAAATGGCATCATTAAATTGCGAGATTTCGCTGAAAAAGAATTTACTGCACAGGATTGGTCACGGAAATATGGTTTAAAGTATTATATTTCAGGTCATAGATTTCTTAAGCGTCTTGTTAGCAAAGGATTTCTAAGAACTTGCGTAAGGAATGGATGCAGATATTATGGTATGGCCCCTGGAAAGCAAGATATGTTTAATGCAATCTGGAGTTTATAAATGTTTTATCATATATGGCCCTTCGAGATGATAATTCAATTTATCTTTGTAATATTCCCTTGCACCAATACCGGAAATAACAACCATCTTCTTGCAAGAAAATTCATCCTTGGCAATACGCTCTGCTTCTGCCATCAACTGCCTGCCAAGACCCTTATGCTGAATGTCACCAGACTCGCCAAGAGGAACAGCCTGACCATAAACGTGCAACTCACGAATACCAGCACTATTACCAGGAATTTCAGAACGATGACTCTCAGGAACAATCCTCAAACGACAAAAACCCAACAACAAATCATTTTTTGTATCTTCAAAAGACAGGAAAATCTCTTTACCACCAGACGCAGAATAATCATCGCGCAACAACTTAACAGAAGACCAGTCAACAATCTTGTCACGAGGCTCACGACAACGAATACACCTGCACTCAGACTTACTCTCAATAGACTGGCGCAAATTAGTAAGATTAGGACCAGCCTCAATAACATTTCCGGGAATATCACGCTGAATACGCATAACACGACACCACTTAGGAATAAGCTTTTTGGCTTCCAAAACAATCTCAGCAGCATCATCAGCAGACAAAGGCTGGTATTTACCAGACTTCCACAAATCATACAAACCAGTGCCCTTAATGACAGCAGTCGGATAAATCTTGATAGCATCAGGCATAAAATCAGGATTAGTAAACAAGGTCTTGAAATCTTCAATATCTTTTTCTTTACTCATGCCGGGCAAACCAGGCATCATATGATAACCGATTTTCAACAAACTATTACGCATAAGCTTTGTAGCCTTAACAGTATCACTAACAGAATGACCACGATGCACAAAATCCAAAACATCATCACGCAAACACTGAACACCCATCTCAACACGAGTAGCACCAAGCTTAAGCATGCCATCAATATGCTTTTCAAAACACCAATCAGGCCTAGACTCAACACACAAAGCAATACAACGAATCTTAGCAGACTCATTACGCTTCTGCTCAATTTCAAGAGAACTCTTGCCCTTTAACAAAAGCTCCTTCTCATGAAGACGCTTAGTCCTTTCCTCACTGCCAAGCATTCCAGGCAACTCAAAAAAAGAACGAAAATCATCAAACCTGCCAAAAAATTTGTCACCAAAATCATTCAAACCCTTCAAAGCATACGTAACAAAATCAGTCTGGTAATCCAAAGGCAAAGCAGGAAAAGTACCGCCCTGAATAATCAATTCAACCTTCTCAGGAACATGACCAATCGCAACAAACTGCTCAAGACGATTAAAAACAATCAAATAAGAATCATAAAGATTGCGCATACCCCTCCTAGTGCTCGGCTCCTTGCCAGTATAACTCTGAGGAACGTCACCAAAAACACTCTTAAGACCGCCAGGACAATACAAACAACGGCCATGAGGACAAGGAAAAGGAGCAGTCATCAAAGCAACAGGAGCAACACCAGACAAAGTACGCACTGGCTTAGTAGTAATCCTGTTACCTGTATTCAAAAAAATCTCAGAATCAGAAGGAATCTTAGGCAATTTATACTTCCTTGACAATTTCGCTTTCAGCTTGGACAATTCTTCCTTTGACAAACTACCTGCTTCCTTAACCTCATCAAAAAACCCAGCCATACGACGAGAAACTAGCTATAAGCTTTAAAAACCTTCTCAGATAGTAGAAAACCTGAGTTCAGAAACATGCAAAGAAGTTCCAGGCTCAACAACTACATCAAGATACAACATAGACCTCGAAAACAAACCAGGATCAAGAACACAAGTCTCAGCACACTCATTACTAAACGCACCCGAATAAGTAACATAGCCATCAGGCAAACTTTCAATCCTTCCCAGCTTCTCACCAGGAGAAATATCAAGAGAACTAACAGCCATACCAGTAATGTGTTCCAAAGAAGAACCTTTCTTTTTCTTATTCGAAAAAGCAAGCCACCTGGTAACACCATCAGAAAGATAAACATTAACCAAACCATTACCGTAAATAGAGCCAGACAATGACAAGGAAGACAATTTCAAAGAACCAGCTTCAGAACTGATAACAAAACGCTGGCTAACATCCACATCAATATCCAGCTTCTGCGAAAAACTCTCTGCAGGTACAAAACCCGTTATGTTAGCCTTGCCGACAAAAAGCGCTAAAAAAATAATTCCAAACACAACCGCGCCCAACAGCAAGCGTTGCGATTCCATAGCATTACTTCTCTGTGAGTTCTTTATAAATCTTTTCGATTTCATCTCTCTCAGAAGAAGAACTAACAGCCTCGATCTTCTTCAAAACCCTGCCCCATTCCTCTTCAATAACCACTTCAGCATCAACAGGATGACCTTCAACCTCGGCCTTCTTCAAACGGGAAGAAACCTTCAGAATAACCTCATCAGCATAATTCTTCAGTTTAGCAGAAATCGCAAAACTAGCAGGCTTCATCCTCTCCCAAACCCCTCTAACCTTATCCTTCAAAGGAACAGGAGGTTCCAAGTTCACACCCAACTCGCCAGTTTCCTTCCACTTGGCAACAGCATCGTTCAGATTACTCACAATATGCTCATGAATCTTGTCACGCATATTTTCGCGTTCCTGCTCACGAAGAACCTCCTCATCAGACTCTTCCTCCTCAACTTCTTTTTCTTCTTCAGGAACAACCTTGACATCATCACCATCATCGCCCATCATCTTAATCTCAGGAATATCAGACTCCTCAGAAAACTCCTCCTCGGGTTTCAACTCTTCAGGAGGAACCTCAACAATGTCCTTGAACAATCCAGAAATCCTGCTCTTAAACAAAGAAAATCTTGGTTCTTTCTGAACTTCAGTCTCCTCTTGATGATTCACTTTTCCCATTTCTCTTCAGCTTCCTCCAACTCCTTCCACACATCAGCTTTAGGAGGAGAATGCTGCCTAAAACCAACATATTCAGCAGCCGCAAGAACAAACAAAGCAACAACACACAAAGCAGCAGCAACACTCGCAGTATTCTTAACCAGCATCACAACACTCCCAGTAGGAGCGACGATAGACAAGCCAAACAAGCCGCCCAAAACCAAAAACGAACCGAAGAAAACAATCAAAGAAATCCTTTTCCTATTAGAACTCTCACAGTAATGACCAAAAACATGAGACCCAAAAACAGAAATAACCAAAAGCAAAACGAGCAACAACGGAAAATGACTAGGAGTTGAAGCCTGATAAATCTTTTTACAGTCCGGACAAGCAGAAAGACCAGTAGGCTCCAAAGGAACAGCAATATGATAAGAATCAATCGTCAAGAAACCAGGGCTTGACAACATAACAAGCAAATATTCCGCATTCAAAGGAGGAATGGAACAGCTTTGCAAACAAGCAGACTCAAAAGGAGTGCCAAAAGAAGCAAACTCGATAACTTCAGGAATGTGACTGGTATCCAAAACAAGATACCTCTTGTCCTCACCAACCACCCAAACCTGAGCCCTGCCAGAACCCTCCCACGAGCCGGAAAGAGCCAAACCCTTCAACGCAAAAGAATGCTTGAAAGGAATCTTAGCAGAAGCGCTAAGATGAACATTAGCGCTTTCATGCAATTCAGTAACATTCGCAGGATGAACTGAAACCAGACCAAATATCACAGCAATTACAACCGTCAATACCAGCACTATTTTTTTCCAAGTCATTGTACAACAGCCCTTATAAAATCAAAATACAAACCATTCTTCTCTGAACAAGCATCATTACATTCCACAATCTGCTCCCACAACTTTTCAGCTTTCCTGTTATCAAGAAGCAAAACCTGCTCATTAGCCATGCTCAAAGCCTTTGAAAATTCCAACAAATGCTCATCATTCCCCCAATATTTATTAGTAGCAATCACATTAATCAAAACATCAGAATGAGGAACATCGCCCTCAAAATTAGCCACAGCAACCAAAACCATATCCAAATAAGCCTCATCAGGACAGGAAGTCGACAAACACTGCATCATCCTATCCCACTGATCCTTAACCTCTTTATTATCTAAATCCACAACCAAATCATCAATATTCGTAATCAAATCAGCACGGTCAACAGGATTCTCAGCCTGGCGCAAATCAATACTCTTGTAAATCAAAGGCACAACAGGAGGCTCGCTTCTAACAATTTTCAAAATAACAAACACTGCCAAGACAACTATGACTATCCCAATAATAGAAAAAATTATAGTACCAAAACCTCTTTGAACAGCCATTTGCGCTAATAACAATTTAAGTATATTAAAAGCTTACGAATTCGTTATAATGCAGTCGCCTGTGGCTCGGGGTGTTTAACAGCGATTATTGAAATTTGCTTAGTTGCTCTATATCTTTATATAATAACTTAATCTGACTGTAAGGGATGTCATTAGATATTAAAGTCGAAGATAATCACTTTATAGTATCCGATGGTTGTGAAATTAATAGAGGCAATAGTAATATTAGCAATGTTTCTGTTGGTGAACGACCAATGGGAGATGCTGCTGCACAAGCAACAATCAGAATTGACACTACCAAACGAGTAACGTCAGAAAAATCGGCATCCCGATTTTTATATTATATTAGTACTGGCATCGTACACCAATTCTACCGGAACGATATTCGTCTGGAGTTAACATGTCCGACTTGCGGGAAAACATATGTGCTTGGTAGAAATGAATTTCAAATTGGTGAAGATGATTATCAGAACGCAACTAAGTGACTCAAGAATCAATTAACTCAGCACTTTCACTTCGGAATCTACTATCCAAATTTAAAATATAACAAAGAAAATTACTTCTTGGCTTCAGCAGCAGGCTTTGCACCAGGTTTTGCACCAGGCGCGGCTGCACCAGGAGCGCCAGGCGCTGCAGGAGCCTCAACAGGCAACAACTCGTCGATAAGCACCGACGGAATCTTAGCTTCAACAAGCTTTGCCTTAATCGCACCACGCGGCTGACCAGCCATACTCTCAATAATCTGCTTAGCAGTAGCGGTAAGAGCTGTCTTCCTCTTCTCAATATCAGCAGCAAGCCTCTGCTTCTTCTCCTCAAGCTCCCTCAACTCTTCAGCAGAAAGCTCAGTCTTCTCAGCCTTGATTTCCACAGTAAACATGCCCTTATTAATATCAGCAATAGTCTCAACAGCACGCTTACCCTCAACCATAACACCCATACTGTTGCAAGTACCACAAATCTCTTTCACACGAGCAAACATGTCCTTGCCAGACAAATTATCTGCTTTCATCTTAGCAATCTTGATAATCTGCTCAATCTTAACATCAGCAATAAGCTCTGTCTCAGGGTTGCCAGAACCCTTCTCAATATGAGCCTCCTGCTTGACCAACGCACTCGCAGGAGGAGTGCCAACAGAAATTGAAACATTCTTCTCCTCATCAACAACAATCTTGACAGGAACCTGAACACCCTTAAAATCAGCAGTCTTCTTGTTAATCTCAGAAATAATCTGGCCAATATTCACGCCCAACGGACCCAAAGCAGGACCTAATGGAGGCGCAGCTGTAGCTTTCCCGCCTTCAACCATTGCTTCCACAGTCTGTTTTGGCATAAATAAACCCCCAAATACGCTATTTAAAAATGTTTCTAAGATTCACCATCAGATTGGTCCTCAGACCGAGTCTCACCAGACTCCCTGCGAATAACCTTAACAGCATCAATCTTAACAGTGATAGGAATAGGAACTGCAGCGCCAAGAAGTTCAACAACAACCTCTTCCTTAGCCTTATCAATCCTTGTAACCTTAGCCTGCTCACGCTTGAAAGGACCAGCAATAATCTCAACAACATCATTCTTACGAATGTCAACATCCCTCTTAACCTGCTCAAGCATATGCTCAATCTCAGCATACTGAATCTCCTTCGGAAGAATTCCCCGTGCATAAGGAATATTAAAACTCGCTTCCTCAGCACTCTGACGGTCATTTGCTTCCACAAAAATATAACCACGCATTCCATGCGGACGGATAACCGAGAAAACCGGCATTTTCTTCTTCTTTATGTTACTCACCAAGAAATCCATAACCTGATCTTCACGATTCGCAGTAGTACGCAAAGCAAAAATATGAGTAGAAATGCCAGTCTTCTTTGGAACTTCAGGAACCTTTTTCTCAACTTTAACCTCTTCAACCGGCTGAATTTCTACAGCGCCAGCAATAAAAGGAACAACCTGCTTTTCAGGAGCAACAGCTACATCCGGCTCCTTTTGCTCTGACCCCTGCTCGTTTTCCATTTTTGATTTCACCGAGAATAATATACGAAAAGAGTAATGAATCCTTTTTAAACTTTACTATTAAATCAGCAATTCTTTCACAAAATGCACCAGGAATCCGATAAAACCAATAATTCCAATACCAATAGCAGAAATTTTCACAATAGTGGTAAACTCCTGCTTGTCAGGCTTTTTTGTAACCCTCAAAACACGCTTGCACTCTGCAATAAAAGATTTCAAACGCTCAAACTTTCCAGGAACAGGCGCGCCAATACGCTTAGGCTCTTCAACAAGCTTTTGAGGCAATTCCTGGGTTTCAGGCTCTTCAACAACCTCCTCAACAGGCTCTTCAACTTCAACAGCAGGCGTTTCTACAGAAGCCTTTTCAGTATTAATCACAATCTCCTCAGTAGTATCAGAATGTTCTATTTCAGCAATCTCTTCCTGCAATTCCTCATCAGGCTTTTGCTCGTCCATAAAGATGATTTTCAATATGTTGTTTATTAACTTTACGAGAATTATGGGCTTCGCAGTCATACCAGAGGGGTCTCAACCGCCGACCCCTCTTCAACTCCCCGCGGTCAATCCACAAATTCAATACCAAGCTCAGACTGCATCTCAGCTCTAGTCGCTTCAGACAACTTCTTGGTCTTGCCGAAAATCTGCGGAGACTTCACTCCTGTAACAATCAACATAACCCTAAGTACAGGACCCAAGTCCTCATAAATCTGCGCGCCCCAAATAATACGAGCATCCTCAGACAAGCGCTCACTAACAGTCTCAACAACACGCCTTGCCTCATTCAACGTAAGATCCTTGCTGCCAGCAACATTAATCAAAGCGCCAGAAGCACCAGTAATATCAACATCCAACAAAGGATTATTGATAGCCTTCTCAACAGCCTCAACAGCCCTGTTTTCAGAATCACTCTCGCCAACACCAATCAAAGCAACACCGCCATTAGACATAACTGCCCTGATATCAGCAAAATCCAAATTAACAAGACCTGCCTTTGTAACCAACTCTGCAATACCCTTCACAGCATTAGTCAAAATCTCATCAGCAACCTTGAAAGCAGTATGCAAAGGAAGATCAGGAGCAAGCTCAAGAAGCTTGTCATTCGGAATAACAATCAAAGTATCAACAAACTGCTGAAGCTTCTCAAGACCAACAACAGCATTTTCATAACGCCTGTTGCCCTCCATCGTAAAAGGCATAGTAACAATCGCAACAGTCAAAGCACCCATTTTTTTCGCAGTATCAGCAACAACAGGCGCAGAACCAGTGCCAGTGCCTCCACCAAGACCGCAAGTAATAAAGACCATATCAGAATTCTGAATAGCATTCTTCACATCATGCTCGCTCTCCCTCGCAGCCTCCTCACCAACACGAGGATCAGAACCAGCACCAAGACCCTTAGTAACTTCCCTGCCAATCAAAATTTTCTTGTCAGCAGTAGTGTACAACAAATCCTGGGCATCAGTGTTAATAGCAATAGTCTCAGCGCCATGAACTCCGACTTCAGTAATCCTGTTAATAGTATTATTCCCAGCACCACCGCAGCCAATAACCTTAATGCTGGCATGCTGTTTCGATAATAATTCTTGCAGTTCGGTATCCAAGGGATTGGAATTACCGGGTCTTTGCATTAGCTTCGGATCATTAGAAACTGGCTGCAACGGTTTTATAAAATCCATTTTGTCCCCCTTTGTTAATGAATTTTCAGAGAATGAATGACTATATAAGCATTACGTCAGACAAGAATATATTTTCTACTTTTCCTTAACAGCTTCTTTTTTCTCTTCCTTTTTCACTACAAAAAAAACTTCAAGACCAGTCAGCTCAGTAATCTTCTTCGCCAATTCAGTCCTCAACTTTTCAGGAAGTTCAGCAGGGAAAGAAATAGTCACTTTCTTTTCATCTACAACAACAGGAGCCTTGACTCCAAGCAAAACCCTCAAAAGAGAATCAACCTGGACTTTTTTGTCAGTAACAATCTTGATAATCTTAAGCTCGTAAACAACATCCCTTCCAGCAAGCGGATGATTAAAATCAACAACAGTCCTGCCACCGCTCACAGTCTTAACAACACCAACATAATTATCAATGTTCAAACGCAAACCAGGAACAGGCCTGATATTTTGCTCAGCAAACTTGCTCGTAGGAACCATCTTAACAAGCTCAGCAGACTTTTTGCCAAAAGCGTTCTCAGCAGGAAGCTCAAGATTATACTTGCCAGGCTCCTTGCCCTCCAAGAATTCATCAATACCCTTCAAGATATGATGCTCGCCTATGCAGATAATAATAGGCTTATAATCAGAATTTTCAGAAAAAATCTGAGCCTCCTTAGCAGTCTTTTCATCAGTAGTATCAAAAACCAGTTTCTCTTCCTTAAGACGGCCCGTATACTCAATCTCCACAAAATCGTGTTTTTTGATAGGCATGACAGAATGGGACTAGGATTTATTTAAAAAACTATCTGCCCAAAAAGTATTTAAACACAAACAAAATAACACCACTTATGAAAAGAGGAATTGCAGCAGTAATACTAATTTTAGTGCTCTTAATAGCAGCAATCGCGCTGTTTGTGCTTTTCAAAACACTAAGCCCTTCAGGAGCAGCACAAATACAACCCGTAACATATCCAGGACAACCACAAAAAATAATACCACAATGCTGCAGAACAGGATATGGAGAATACCTTCCAAGCGCACACGTAATGGTAGGAAAATGCGGAAAAGCATACAATGATGGGTTAAGTGCAGTATTAACAGAATGCCCCCCAGTAGATAAAAACAGTTGCGATTCAGCAAAACAAAGCCTCATAGCCAACAGTTGTGAAGTAGAAGTCTGCTGCAACCTACTTTGATTTAAGAAAATCAACAACCTTCTTAACAACCTGCTCAATAGGCAAACCAGATGTGTCAAGAACAAAATCATAATTCTTCTCATCAAGATAGTTGATTTTGTAGTATTCCTTGTAGCGCTTAACTTCGCTATCCTGACGCTCGACAATGCCTTTCAAAACATCAGCTTCAGAATGAAAACCCTTCTCAACAGCCCTCTTCTTGTCAACAAGATCCTTCCAAATACGCCTGGCAGCAATTTTAGGATCAACCTTCAAAAAAATCTTAATAGCTTTAGGAATAAAATGAAAAGCCAAACGGGAATCAATGATAAAATTGTCCTCCTTAACAAGATTTTTGGAATACTCATCAATGCTGCGGTCAATGGAAAAATCCTTCTCAGCAAGCCTTTCAAGCTCCATTAACGACAAGTTTTTCCTGGCAGCCATATCTCGCATAAAATCACCAGTAGAATAATGCTTCAAGTTAAACTCTTTAGCAACAGCCTTACCAACAGTTGACTTGCCACTGCCCGGAGTTCCGGAAATCGCAATAATCATAAAAAACAGCAAGAAAACACTTCTTTATAAGCATTCTGGAAAATTTTATATAGAGATTAAAAAACCCCAGACAAGAGTGAAGATGAAAAACACAATGGAAATTACCCGCCAGATGGTGGAAGATTTCCGAACAGCAACAAGAGACACAAATAAAATACACCAAGGAGAGAAAGCGATAGCTCTCGGCTTCCAAATGGCCTCAATATTAAGCAATTACGCAAGAAAACTTTTTTCTGAACAAGGATTTGACTGGACATCACAAATAACAAGATTTGAAACAGGAGTAAGAGCAGGATCAAAAGTAACAATAGACTGCGACCTGGTAGGACAAGAAGGCAATGCGCATGACATAACAATAAAACTAACAGACTCAAAAGACAACACACTGGCAATATCAACACTAAAATACGGACCAGAAAGAGCAATAGAGCGAATAACGCCAAAAGGACACATCTACACGATAACCCGCGAAGACGCTGAAAAAACAGCAAGAGGCATAGGAAAAACAGGAACAGACATCTCAGCACTCGTAAGAGGACTAGCATCAAATGCACTATACCAGGACGGAAGCGAAGTAATAGAAAAAGCAGCGCAACAAAAAGAACTAGTGCCGGTCTACATAAGACACCAGATAGAACCAACACCTGCAGAAAGACAGCTAAAAATAGGTTCAACAATTTACATAGCAACAAACGCGCCAGACGTAGCGAAAAAAATAGAGCTTGACCTCTCAAAAGGAAAAGACACAAGAAGAAGAACATACACCACTGAAGCGACTGCAACAACAGAAGACGGACAAAAAATATATGACGGAAGGCTGACGCTTGTGCTCATCAAAAAAACAGACTTTGAAAGCCAAAGAATAACATAATTTTTTATATAACCTCTTTTAAAAACAACTTATAAAATACATATGGGGGGATTAACATGGCAAAAGAAATACAACCTATCTTTATTCTGCCGGAAGGCACTCAACGAACCACAGGAAAAAACGCGCAAAGAAACAACATAATGGCAGCAAAACTCGTAGCAGAAACAATAAGAACAGTTCTCGGACCAAGAGGAATGGACAAAATGATAGTAGACTCCATGGGAGACATCACAGTAACAAACGATGGAGTCACCATACTCGAACAAATGCAGGTAGAACACCCTGCAGCAAAAATGATAGTAGAAATAGCAAAAACGCAGGAAGCAGAAGTAGGAGACGGAACAACAACAGCAGTCATAATAGCAGGAGAACTACTCAAACGAGCAGAAGAATTACTAGATCAAAACGTACACCCAACAGTAATCGCAAAAGGATACAGAATGGCAGAAGAAAAAGCAAAAGAAATACTCAACGAAATAGCAGAAAACGTGACAGACAAGGAAGAAATAACACTCAAAAAAATAGCAATAACTGCACTAGTGGGAAAAGGAGCAGAAAGCGCAAAAGAAAAACTTGCAGAAATAGCAATGAGATCAGTCAAAAAAGTCACAGAATACGTAGACGGACACATTCACTTTGACAAAGAAAACATCAAACTCGAGAAAAAAGTCGGAAATGCAGTAGAAGACACTGAACTAATAGACGGCGTAGTGCTTGAAAAAGAAGCAGTACACCCGGGAATGCCAAAAATGCTGAAAAACCCGAAAATCGCACTACTTGATTCCGCGATAGAAATCAAAGACACAGAAATAGACGCCAAAATAGAAATAACAGACCCAATGCAAATGCAGGCATTCCTGCAACAGGAAGAAAAAATGCTTGTAGACATGGTCGACAAAATAGCTGAGTCAGGAACAAACGTCGTATTCTGCCAAAAAGGAATAGACGACATGGCACAACACTTCCTTGCAAAAAAAGGAATATACGCAGCAAGAAGAGTCAAAAAAAGCGACATGGAAGCGCTGGCAAGAGCAACAGGAGCAAGAATAGTAACCTCGCTAAGAGAACTGAACAACAAAGATTTGGGAACAGCAGGACTTGTGGAAGAGAAAAAAATAGGAAACGAAGAAATGACATTCATAACCGGATGCAAAAACCCAAAAACAGTCACAATACTAGTAAGAGGAGGAACAGAACACGTAGTAGATGAAGCAAAAAGAGCGCTAACAGACTCAATAGGCGCAGTAGCAGCAGCCATCAAACACGGAAAAGTAGTAGCCGGAGCAGGAGCACCTGAAATAGAAGTATCAAAAGGACTACGCAAGTACGCAGACGGCTTATCAGGCAGGGAACAACTCGCAGTACTAGCATTCGCAGACGCCTTAGAAATAATACCAAGAACACTGGCAGAAAACGCAGGAATGGACCCAATAAACATACTAGTAGAAATGAAAGCAGCACACGACAAAAAACAAAAATGGGCAGGAGTAGACGTTTTCAAAGGAAAAGTAGTAGACGCCTGGGCAATGGGAGTAATAGAGCCGCTCAAGATAAAAACACAAGCAATAACATCAGCATCAGAAGTAGCACAAATGATACTGCGAATAGATGACGTGATAGCAGGCGGAAAACAACCTCCACAAATGCCACCAGGCATGGGACACCCTGGAATGGAATTCTAAAGCTTTTTATTCTACTTTACATTTTTTCTATTACGTGCGAGCAGTCATAAAAGGAAAAAGAGTGACACTAAGAAAGCTCAGGATGAGCGATGCAGACAAAATAACAGAATACTGCCAGGACCCTCTAATACCCCGATGGACAAGAGTTCCTACTCCGTACACTAAAAAACATGCAGTCAAATTCATCAAAGACAGCATAAAAAAATGGAAAACAGGAAGCTACAACATGGCTGTAGAACACAAAGGAAAACTTGTCGGAACAGTTTCACTCACCAAAAAAGATTTTGACAGAGCAGAAATAGGATGGTGGACTGGAAAACAGCACAGAGGACAGGGATTTGCAACAGAATCAGCAAAACTACTAATAAAACAAGGATTCAACAAACTAAAACTGAACAAAATATACGCACACTTCAAAGAAGGAAACAAAAAAAGCGAAAGAGTCATGCAAAAAGCAGGAATGAAGTACGAATGCCTACTGAGAGAAGACGTGAAGTATAAAGGAAAATACTATGATGCTATCCAGTACTGCATCCTAAAGCGCGAATACAAAAAGTAATATTTATATACACAGTTTCTTATTTTTCAGTATATAAGAAAAAAAGGCATCGCCTAACAAGTTCGGCGGGTCTTTTTTTCCAAAGGAAAAAAAGGTGATATCATGGTAGACGAAGAAATTCCTGCTTCAGAAGAAGAATATGAACTGCTTCCACACAAAGAAATAGAAGACTTAAAGGAAGAACTGGCAAAACTAAAAGAATTCGAAATAGCGCCAAGCAAAAAACTGCAAGTATCACTTCTAGAACTAGACACAAAACTGGACAAGCTCATAACAATATTCGAAGACGCAACACACGAAATGAGAATAGAAGAAGGCGGACTGAGCTTCACAGAAAAAATGAAGCCATTACTCGAAAAAATGAACAAAATACTCGAACAGAATTCTGAAATAGCATCCGGAATATTAGCGCTTGCAGACATGGTAAAAGAAGGCAAAACAGCACAAAAACCAGAAACAGAAGAATTTGGAATGTCACCATCGCCTCAAATGCAGATGATGCCACCAATGCAAATGGCGCCACCAATGCCGATGCCTCCAAGACAAGCACCGCCAGCAGGACCAATGCCCCCAGGAGTACCCCCGGGAATGCCCCTGCCACCAATGCCGCCAAGAAGAAGAACATTCGGACTATGAGCCTGCCATTAGATTTGGACGACATGCTTGTTGACAGGACAAAAAGCGGACTATACTTCTATTATCTCGCAAAAGCAACACACAGGCAGATACAAAGAGAAATAGCCCACAAAAAAGTAGAATTGTCAATAAAACAACTCAAAAAACTAAGCACGAAAGACCTTCAAAAAAACCTTGAAGAACTCCAAGGACACATAGTTGAAGCAATGCACAGGGAAAAACAAATACAAACACACCAAAAAGGAGAAGAAGCAGTACACGGAGAACTCAAACACAAAATAACAGAACTCGAACACAAACTCACAAGATACCTTGAAACACAGGAAGCAAGAAAAACAAGAATACAAGAATTGGAAGAAAGAATAAAACAAAAGTTCGAAACAAAAAAAGAAAAAATAACATTGCTGAAAGAAGACTTGAAAAAACTGATGAAACTATACGCTGCAACAAGAAAAACAAAAGCAGACAAAACAAAACTTCTCAAAATAGCGCAAAGAATAGAACAAATAAGAACAAAGATAGCAATAGTGAGATAATAACAGTTTATTCTAAAACACTAACTGAAAAGACAAAAAAAGCGTGGTTTTCCTAAGATACTTATTTAAATTCAAGACTGCCTATAGATTCAAAAAGATGGCAACCTTCATAACTTTGCAAAACAAACGAAAAAGGAAACTTCCAAAAGAATTCAGATCGCATGATAACCGTAATCCGGAAGTTTTAGTGAAATATTTTTTAGAAAAATACACAAAGAAAAAAGATGTTGTTCTTGATATCTTTGCCGGGCTTGGCACTACCTGCTTTGTTGCGGAAAAAATGGGCAGAATTCCATTCGGCATCGAGTACGACGGAAAAAGAGCAGCCTACATTAAATCTCACTTACAGCACAAAAACAACATCATTAACGGGGACTCGCTCAAATTACTCAGTTACAAGCTCACAAAATGTGATTTTTGCTTTACTTCTCCTCCATATATGTCAAAATCTGACAAAGAAAACTCATTCACTGCCTGCACTACAAAGGGAAATTATCAGCGATACCTGGCAGACATCAAAAAGATCTATTCACAACTGAAGAAACTCCTGAAACCTAATTCTTATGCAGTGATTGAAGTTTCCAATCTAAAAGGAAAAGAAGTAACAACTCTTGCATGGGATATTGCACGAGAAGTTTCAAAAGTTCTACGTTTCGAAGGAGAACTCGTTGTTGGCTGGAAAGGAAAAGACAGTTATGGCTATGACGGAACTTATGGATATGGATACGACCACAGTTATTGTCTCATTTTCAACAACAGAAAATAGCAATAGTAAAATAACTTACTTATGAGCAAACCAGAACGTTAACTTCTTACCATTAGTCTTATCAAGCCTGCAGAAACCAAATCTTTCAAGCTGTACAATATCGCCAACTTTCAAATCCTTCATATCAGGCTCGCCAAAACCTTTCCTCAAAGACTTATCGGGCATCAGAACCTCAACTTCCAACAATTTTTCATCAGCAGGAAGCCAATGCATCGTAGCAGCACCCTTCTGATGGAAAACATCATACTCCTTGCTGTCAAACACAAAATCCTTGTCCTTCTTGACAAAATTCAAGCAATCCTTCAAACGATACAACTTGTTAGCACGAACAACAGCAAGGTCATCCTTTGAAATGAAAAAATCAGACTTAGTGGAAAAAGTACGCGTGCCACGCTTCTCATAATCAGGATGCAAAGGAATATGAACAGTCTGCTCAGGAGCATTTTTAACACTAATTTTCACAGGATCCCAAACAAAAAAGTAACGATTAGCAATAGGGTCGATAATATCGCGGTTATGAGCCTCCAAGCTCTTGAAAAAATCAGCAATAGGAACAGTCTTGTCATTCAAACCAACACCCATATCTCTAGCAAACTCCTGGAAAGAGCCAGCCTGGAAACCACGGCGGCGCAAAGCAGCAAGAAAAGGCAAACGAATATCATCCCAATCATCAAACTCGCCACGCTCAATAGCAGCCTTTGTCTTCCTTTTAGAAAGCTCTATGCCCTCAAAATTCATCCTGCCAAGATAAGAATGCATAGGAGCTTTCCAGCCAAAAAAGTCATAAATATGCTGCTGGCGTTTAGCATTATCAACATGATCCTTTCCACGGATAGTGTGAGTAACGCCAAAATCATGGTCATCAATAGCAACAGAAAAATTCATCAAAGGCCAAACCTTATACTTGTCCTTAGTTCTCGGATGAATATTATGATTTATCCTTAACGCGGGCCAATCACGCATAGCCGGATTAGGATCATTAATATTAGTCTTCACCCTGACAACAGCCTGGCCAGGCTCGTACTCAACAAACATCTTATCCCAGCGCGCCAAATGCTCATTCACAGGCAAATCACGGCAGGGACAAGGCTTCATCTTCTGAGAAAGATTCCTGAACATGTCAGGAGAACAAGTGCAAACATAACCCTTTCCCTTGCTAATAAGCTGTTCAGCATAATCATAATAAGCCTCCAAACGGTCGCTCTGAATGATAATCTGATTAATTCTATTGTCAGTAAGCCAGTTCAAATCCTCCTCATCCATCTTGTAAGCAGGCACGTAAATCTCCTCAGGATTCGTATCCTCAATACGCAAAATGAGCTTGCCATCATACTCCTTACAGTACAAATGAGACATGCAAAAAACAATCGCGTGACCAATATGCATAACGCCAGAAGGCGAAGGAGCAAGACGCATAACAACCTTTCCCTTCTCCATGCCAGGCAAAGGCTTCAGCTTTTTCTCCTCAATAATCTTCTTCTCAATTAACAACTCAGGAGCAATCTTTTCAAGCTCTGCAATTTGCTTTTCAACAGGCATCAAACGAATTTCATCACAAATCTTCTTGATATCGGGAGTCAAAATTTTGAGCTGCTCTTTAATCTCAGAATGCTCAGCAAGAAGCTTGCCAATAACAGAACCCATATTAGGCACGCCATTATACCTGCGAGCATTATCCAAAGCAAACTTTCTCACCGAATTTTTAAGATTAGCTTCCATAATCAAAAAGAAGTGAATGTTCAGTATTTAAAGATTTAGACTCTCTTTTGACACCATACTGGGATGACTTTCCATACGTAGAATTGCAAAAAGCATAAATACCAGTTGGCCACCGAGCAGAGTAAGAGGGGGGATGACCATGAAAACAGAAAAATTCGCAAATCTCAACACATATTTGATAGTTGTAGTCGTAATAGCAGTAGCAATAGGATTGTACTTCACACTTTCCGGAACACCACCGGCGGAAAAAGAAAAAACGCCGGAAATAATCCAAAAAGAGATAGTGATGAACATGCTGGGAACAGATTGCAAAGACTGCTTCAACATAAGCGTGGCAAAAGACTTCATAAACCAGCAAAAAACAGTCAAACTAAAAGAAGTAAAAGAATTCAGCATAGAGGATTCTGAAGAGTTTGTAAAAAAATACAACCTCAGCAAACTGCCAGCAATAGTAATCACAGGAGAGGTATCCAACCTCACAATACCCAACTTCAACAAAGTAGAAGACGCGCTGATATTTGACAAAACACCAGCACCATATTATGACGTGGCAACAAAAAGCATAAGAGGAAAAGTTGAGGTAATAATGCTGAAAGATGAAACTTGCACAGAATGCTTTGACATGAGCCAAATAGTACAGCAAATGGAAGCAGCAGGAGTAAAAATAGCAGAAACCAAAACATTAAGCCCAACAGGAGCAGAAGGAAAAGAATTAATCAACAAGTACAAAATAGAAAAATTACCAGGACTATTACTAAGCAAAGACGCACTAGATTATGACATAATAACACAAGTATGGGCGCAAGTAGGAAGCGAAGAAAGCGACGGAATGCTAGTACTAAGACTGGTAAACCCGCCATATATCAACATAAGCACGGGCAAAACAGAAGGACTGGTAACACTAACCTATATTGTCGACGACAAATGCACAGAATGCTTCAACACGAGCATATACAAGGAAATACTCCAGCAGGGCTTCAACATGCACTTCCAAACAGAAGAAACACTTGAAGCATCAAGCACAAAAGGAAAATTCCTCATCAAAAAATACAACATAACAAGCGCACCAACAATAGTCATATCAAAAGAAGCAAGCGCATACCCTAACTTCGCACAAGGATGGGACTCAGTAGGCACAGAGGAAAAAGACGGAGTATTCATATTCAGAAAGGTGGACCTGCTCAAGAACGTGTTCGCACAAAAAGGACAACCATTCGCCTACAAAAACCTTGAAACAGGAGAAGTACTGAATGACTTAAAAGAAGAGGCGGAGATAGTACAACCTGAAAAAGAAGAATAATTTTATTTTTTTTATTCAATTTCTTTCAACAATTCATCAGCAGCCTGAGTGGAATCCAAACCTACAGCAGCCTTCCCGCAATACGGACACAAATTAGGCTGGTAGTTACGAGTGAACTTCCAATTGCAACTGCCACAACGATATTTTAATTTCATGCCCCTCACCAATTTTATGAGGTCATTTAAATAATTGCAGTATTTAAGCTTTATTGTAAATAATCCTCCAAATATTTATCAATACAACTGATAATCCCAAAAGAATGAAGTATGGAATTCTGCTGACAGCGCTGTTCCTAGGAATATTAGTGGGGCTGACAATATTCTCACAGCCAGAAATAACAGGAAGCGCAGCACTAAACTGCTACGCAGAAAACGAATTATGCAACTGCGATAAAAAAGAATGCAGATGCGGAAACATCACTATGCCCGCCAGCTATTGCTCAGACCAACAAAAAAATTAAGCAGCCAGCCTTCTAGCAAAAGAATTGAAAGCAGGAATCTTGGCAATATCACAAGACCTTGACGTGAGATTATTAACTATTCGGTCCATAGCAATTCTCCACGATGAAACAAGCTGGTCAGCATTTTCAATAGGCGCCATACCCCTTGCGCTGGCAAGCACGCTCTTAAAAGCCTCCAACCTAACAGCAATATCCTCAAGAATATTCTGATCAGAAGAGCCAACAGGCAATTCCGCAGCACTCCCGCGAATGCCTTCAATAGCATCATTAATAGCATTCTGAGCAGTGGCAGTAGCCATTCTCAAATTCATCTGAGGCGACCTTTTCCAAATAACTGCTGAACTTAAAATTGAATCCCAGACAGAATTCAACAAATTCAAAGTAACCTCGTAAGCCTGCTCTTTTGAAATCATATTATCAATCCTCCTTAAAGCATTTTTTGATGATAGAATACTTATACTTTTCTATTGTCAAAAACATAAAAGCATCAATCTTTCAAAACAATCCTTGCGTCAGCAGCCTTTACCTCTTTATCATCAACAAACAAAGGATTAACATCAAGCTCTTCAAGATTCGGAAACTTTTCAGGCAACCTGGATAATCTAACCATGGCATCCATCAACGCGTTCATATTCACAGGCTTCTGACCGCGAACACCCTGCAACAAAGCCTTGCCGCGCAATTCAGAAAGCATAAGCTCAGCATCCCTTGCCGTAATAGGACACACGCGGAAAGCAATATCTTTGTAAACTTCAACAAAAATACCGCCAACACCTGCCAAGATAACATGACCAAAACAAGGGTCATTCTTAATACCCAAAAACATCTCAACACCAGAACAACGTTCCTGAACCAAAACCTTTCCCTGCTCCAAAAATCTCGAGGAAACAAAACGAAGCTCATCAAGGGAATGAACGATTTTGACACCACCTGATTCAGTCTTATGAATCACTTCAGGAGAAACAAGCTTGAGAACAACAGGAAAACCAAAAGATTTAGCCAAACGCTCAACAGACTGCAAAGAATCAGCAACCTCGTGCCTGGCAACAGGAATATTCAATATTTTCAAAGACTCATCAACAGTCATCATTTCACATCACCCGGAACAAACTTAAGGAAAAACAATCCAAGAACGAAAAATATGATTAAAGAAAGCATGGCAACACGATAATTCACGAAACTAACCAATGCACCAAAAACAATAGGGCCAATAATGCCTGAAAACTTGTTTGCAAGCTCGAGAAAACCAAAAAATTGGCCAACCTTTGAGCTGGCAACCATTTCAAGAAGCTTAGGACGCTGGGCAGTCCACACCATTCCAAGAGCAGCACCGCCAACAATGCCCGCAATAATAAACATTACAAAGTTTGAAACAAAATACAGCAAACCAATCACGCCAATCCAAAGAATGCCGGACCAACACAAAACTCTTTTTGGACCATAACTATCAACAAGCCTGCCAGAGATAAAACTGCCCGCGACAGCACCCAAAGCCTGCAAAACGTAAACAATGAAAAAAGCCTTGACACCCAGGTGAATCTCCTGACGGGCAAACAAGAAAAGAAAAACAATAACTGCATTTATAGCATTAACATAGAAAAACATCGACAGCAAAAACATAAAAAAAGATTTGAATCTGGAAAAATTCCGCAAGGTATAACCAACGCTTCCAAAAACAGCACTGGCAGAAGTCTTCATCCTGCTCAGCTCGCGGATGCCGAAGAAAGTCGGCAAAGAGAAAACAAAGAACATGATTGCTGTAGCGATAAAGATGGCACGAGCACCCTCAGCAGTCTCCCAGCCAAGCCTTGACAAAATAATAGCGGCGATGCCCAAAGAAATCAAAGTCCCAAAATAGCCCATTGCAATACCGATTCCAGAAACCTTCCCAAATTCAGAAGGCTTGGCGATTTTAGGCAGCAAGGCATTATATGTAGTCAAGGCAGCATGGTAGGAAAAATTGGCGAAAAAACCAGCCAGCAAAGCCCACTTCAAAGAAACTCCAACAACAAGAGAAGTGAAAAAACAGCAGAGAAGAGTGAAAAAGACAATGAACGGCATCCTTCTGCCAACCGCATCACTCCACGCGCCAATCAGAGGAACAACAACGGCAACAGCAAGCATGCTCAAGCCAAAAACAAGACCAATCTGAAATTCAGTGCCATTCAAAAATTCCTTCACATAGAAAGGAAAGAAAAAAGTAACAAACAACGCAGCGAAAATAGTATTCGCCAGGTCGTACATTCCCCAGGCAAAAACCTCTTTTTTATTCATAGCCTAAACGTATAAGATAACGTTTTTAAATGTTTACCTGCTACAAATATCAAAAAAGAGGAAAAATGACATATCCAATAAGCAAACTCATATTATGGTCAATCATCTCTCCCTTCATCAAAAAACTTGAAGGACTTGACAACCTGCCAGACAAACCATTCATAATCGCGGCAAACCACCAAAGCTACATAGATGCCGTCTTATTATTAACAATAGTAGCACTCTACAAAAACAAACAATTATGCTTCTTCACAACAAAAGAAAAATTCAAAGGACCATTTTGGGAAGGACTATTTGAACACTTTGGAGCCATAAGAGTTAACGGAAGCCTCAAAAAAGGAATAAGAACACTCCATCACGGCAAATGTGTAGGAATATTCCCCGAGGCAGGAAGAACACACACGGGAAAAACACAGGCAGTAGAACACAAAGGACTGGGAGTATTGGCATTACTGACAAAAGCGCCAGTAGTACCAGTAGGACTTCATACCTTCAGCTTCTGGAACAAACACGACCTGCTGCCAAACTTCAGAAAAAACATAATCATCAAAATAGGAAAGCCGATGACGTTCAAAGCAAAAGCAACAAAAAAAGAAGTACACAAAACAACCGACAAAATATGGAAAGCGGTGAAAAGCCTTGCGTGAATATCTTACAATTGAACAACTACAAAAATACAGTTTTGAAAAAATCAAGAGAATACAAAATATAAGATTCCGGGCAGTATGCAGGCACATGCTCCCATACGTTCCATTCTACGCAAACATGTTCAAACAATACAAAATAGACCCGGCATCAATCAGAAATGTGGAAGACTGGCACGACAAAGGACTTCCACTCATAAAAAAAGCAACATACTTGAAAAACCCAAAAGCATTCATAGCAAAGCCGGAAAACATATTCAGAAACCATTTAATGTACCTTGACAGCCAGGACGAATACGGAGAAACAATGCACTTGCTGCTATCTTCCAAGAAAAAACAAATCCTACACGAATACTACTCGCCAAAAATGCTTATATTCTCAGGAGGAACAGAAAGCGGAAACCCCACCCCAGTCCTGCTCACGGCAAAACAAAAGTTTGACACCATGATGGGAATTTTGAAAATAATCGGAAAGCTCGTACTGGAAAAATTCACAGCAGAAAACAAAACAGGCATGAATGTCTTTCCATATGCACCGCACCTAGGCTGGCATGCAGTACACCACGCGCTCGACTTAAGCGCAGACCTTAACCTGTGCACGGCAGCAGGAGGAGCAATGCCCACAGAAAG
>Ga0105099_10000168_pt1 | contig 43008 bp, 37 predicted proteins | sample PPLLak3cmMay2015_2_FD_79138 | JGI IMG/M metagenome (GOLD analysis project Ga0105099, IMG submission 79138) | Freshwater sediment microbial communities from Prairie Pothole Lake near Jamestown, North Dakota, USA - PPLs Lake P8 Core (1) Depth... | ecosystem: Environmental > Aquatic > Freshwater >... | reverse complement strand
GATCTTCCGTCAGAACATGTTCAACTGCGGCATGGCGGCACTCGAACTGAAAAAGGACCTAATAGACGCGCTCTTTACCTATCAGGACTATCCTGACAGCAGCATTGTCGTTGACCTGGAAGGTCTGTCTCTCTCTGTGCAAGGGGGGGGGAGAAAAGAGACGTTTTCTTTTGAAATTGCACCGTTCGACAAGGCGTTGGTGCTTGCTGGCGGTTGGGTCGACTATGCCGACAAGAAATACTGACAGAGACTTCTACGCATTCTAAGGGTGTCCCGAAATTTCATGAACGTACCCATGGGTGGTAAAATATCTTTTATCATTTTACTCATCATTCTGTCTGTTGCGACGCCCCTTCTTGCCCAGGAGCAACAGGCAGAAAATGAGGAAGGGTCCATTATTACATTCTGGCCTTTCTTCGACTATCGGGAGAGTCCCCGGCAAGGTTTCAGCAACCTGTCTATTCTCGGGCCGCTCTTCAAGTTTCAGCGGGACGGTGAGACGGAGGTCACGGCTGTCAGACCGTTTTTTTATCAAACTGAAGATGTCACTGATGATACGTCTCGAACGGCGTACCTGTATCCTCTTGCCTCAACCGAGACATGGACCAATGGAAAGTATTCCCAGGTGCTGCAGCTTTTCCAGAAGAGAACACCTCTTCCTGGTATTGAGGAGCATCGCGGGACGATGCTGTTTCCTTTCTACATCAGCGGGACCTCTGAAAAATATGGGCCCTATGTCTCCGTTTTTCCCTTTTATGGAGACATCTATGATCGCTTCTGGAAAGATGAGTATCATTACGTCCTCTTTCCGCTGTATGGCCGGACAGTAAAAAACGGAACCGAGACCCGCAACTATCTCTACCCCTTCTTTTCCCTCACCAAGGGCGAGAAGGAGAGCGGTTTCCAGTTCTGGCCGCTCTATGGTCAGGCTGAGAAAGATGGCGTGTACCGGAAGCGCTTTGCCTTGTGGCCAATTTACTTACAGGAAGAACATGGTCTCGATACCGAGTCGCCGACCGAGAAGTTTTACCTTTTTCCCTTTTATACCTCGTCTCTCTCGAACAAACGAGCCGAGAAACACTATCTATGGCCTTTTTTCGGCTATGTGTCCGATAATGATAAAAAACTCGAGGAACGGGATTATTTTTGGCCCTTTTTTGTCACCGTGCGGAGCGAAGCAAGGAATCTGAACCGTTATCTCCCCTTCTACAGCGAAGATCGCCGCAAAAATAGCCTGAAACGCTGGTACATGTGGCCCTTTTACAGCCATCAGGAGCTGAATTCGGACAGCTTTCAACTTGAGCGCAACAGGCTTCTGTTCTTTCTCTATTCTGACACCACGGAAACCTGGACAATTGACGGCAAGTCACGCAGCAAGGTTTCCTGCTGGCCCCTGTTTACCTATCGCAGTGACGAGCGGGGCGTAAAGACCGTCAGCTTTCCCGCACCAGTCGAGCCTATTCTCAACAAGGAAGGGATCGAAAATAGCTGGGCCCCGCTGTGGCGGCTCTACATTCAAAAGTGGAACGATGCCGGTGATTCAGCAGTGTCTTTCCTCTGGAATCTTTATTGGCATGAGAGCAGGAGCGATGGTCTTGCCTATGAACTTTTCCCCTTCATCTCCTACCGCTCCGAAAAACAGCGTACCGACCTGGCCCTGTTGAAGGGTTTGGTTCGCTACCGCAAGCATAACGAAACAAATGAACTCCGGTTTCTTTGGCTACCGTTCGGGCTCGAGTGGGGTAAATCGCTGTTGCCGGAGCAAAGGAAAGCAGGGATGGATACGAGGAGCGGAATGTGATGGAAATCCTGGAAAGAATCGGGAAAAAGATTCTTTACTTTATGCAGATTGTCGGCGAGATGTTGAAACTGCTCGGCCAGACACTGTACTCTTTTCGTGAAGCTCCGCGAAATTTGCAGAGTATCTTTTCCCAAATGTCGATAATTGGCTATGAAACGCTGCCAATTGCGTCGGTGATGGGCTTCTTCGTTGGAATGGTGCTGGCCCTGCAGACCGGTTCCGAGTTGGCGAAGTATGGCACCCAGGATATTATCGGGACCATTGTTGGGCTTTCCATGGTTCGCGAACTGGGGCCAGTAATGACCAGCTTTCTCGTGGCAGGTCGTGTCGGTTCTGCGATTGCCGCCGAGCTTGGTGTCATGACTGTCTATGAGGAGATCGATGCTCTCAAAACCTTGGATATCGATCCGGTGCGTTACCTGTGTATGCCGCGCTTTATTGCCTGCGTTATCTGTCTGCCGCTCTTGACGCTGTATGCCAATTGTGTCGGCATGGCTGGAGGAGCCCTGATAAGCCATCTCCATCCGAAGATTTTTATCTCCTATGCCACCTATTATGATAGCCTTAAGGCAGCATTGCAATTCAAGGAAGTCGGGGCAGGACTCATTAAATCTTTTGTATTTGGCGGGATAATATCCCTGGTCGGTTGCTATGTCGGGTTTGCCACTTCGGGGGGTGCCCGCGGGATCGGGCAATCGACAACCCGCTCAGTGGTCCTTTCCTTTATTCTGATTCTGGTCGCCGACTACTTATTGACCCGCGTACTATTGTAAAAACTTTCTTCCTGCAAGGTATTCGGACCTTTCACTGTCCACTTTCGGAGTGGCATTGATCCGATATCACGAACGGAATTTGCATCGAGAGTCGCGGTGGCGGCTCTTTACAGACAGGAGGTAGATGCCGTGGCACTTTCAACGGAAAAAAAGGTCGGTCTTTTTTTCATTCTCGGACTTGTTCTATTTGGTGTCATGCTTGAATTGGGCGGACAATGGAATCCCTTTGAAAAATCCATTCCGTACAAGACATTCCTTACCAGCGTGACGGGTCTGAAAGTTGGTGACTCTGTCCGGCTGGCTGGGGTGGACGTCGGGAAGATCAACGGAATCGACGTACTGGAAGCTAAGGTGCGCATTGACTTCGAAGTGAAAAAGGGCACGGAAATCAGAAAAGACACTGTTGCCAGTATTCGCATGACCAATCTCCTCGGAGGGCAGTTTCTTAGTCTTTCCTTCGGTTCGAAAACGGAGCCCCTGCTACCTCCCGGAGCAACGGTTGAGGGTAAAGATGCCGCGACTGTTGATACGATCATGTCAGATCTCGGTGATATCACAGTGGAAGCCAAGACCCTGATTACCGACCTGAACAAGAACCAGGCTGAGCTCATGGGTAAGATGTCCACCATGTTGGATGAGAATCGTCCCAACCTTCGTACAACCATGAGCAACCTCAGCAGCATCACAACCAAGTTGGACCGTGGTGACGGCTCGTTGGCGATGTTGCTGAATGACAAAACACTCTATGCAAATACCAATGAGGTTACCGCCAATCTCAAGAACATCACGGCGAAGATTAATAAAGGCGAAGGCACGATTGGCAAGCTGGTCAACGATGATGCTTTCTATGTAGAAGCCAAGAGCGCCATGGCCAACATCAATGATGGCATGAAGGAAGTTAAGGAAATTGCCGGCAAGATCAATAACGGTGAAGGCACCATGGCTAAACTGGTGAACGACAAAACCCTCTATACCGAGCTAAGTGGCGCCTCGAAAAATATCAAGGAAATTACCGAGAAGATCAACAACGGCCAAGGTACCATGGGTAAACTGGTCAATGAAGACAAGCTCTATCGGGATGCAACCGCAACCCTGAAGAAGACCGAGCAGGCTGTGGAAGGACTTGGCGATAGTGGTGCCATTTCGGTGCTGGGAAGCATAGTCGGTACCCTGTTTTAATTACATTTACAATTAAGCTGACGCGGTTTTTGTAGGGGCGGACCCGTGTGGCCGTCCAGAACCGGGCAACCACGCGGGGTTGCCCCTACTTGTGACCTGTCGGTTGGAACCATAGAGCATCAACTTCCAGATGGCGCGGCACAATGCCGCGCCATTTGTTTATCAGGAGGAGAACTATGGATGATATCGTACGGATAGCGGTCGGCACCTTTACCATGAGGCCGTATGTCTTTGCTTTTCTGGCGGTGTACCTTGTTGCAGCAGTTACTCATCTTGGCTGGAAAAAAACGCTAACTTTCACCGTTGCCGGCTACCTAATTGCTTTTATTTCCGAGTACAGCTCGATCAACACCGGGATTCCCTATGGCTGGTATTATTATATTGATACGACCAAGACGCAGGAACTCTGGATTGCGGGCGTTCCATTTTTTGATTCCCTTTCGTACGTATTCCTGACCTACTGCAGCTACACCGCCGCTTTGCTGACAGTATCCCCCATCAAGACCTGTAAATGGAACCTTGTATCACTCGAAACGAGGTCTATTCGCTGCTCATTTGCCGTCCTCTTGCTCGGTTCTCTCTACCAGGTTTTCCTCGACATAGTGATAGATCCTGTGGCACTCCAGGGCAACCGCTGGTTCCTGGGTCAGATTTACGGGTACCGGGAGGCAGGGGGGCATTTCGGTGTTCCACTTTCCAATTATATCGGCTGGTGGGTTGTCAGTCTTGTTCTGGTATTTACTCTCCAGCGCATTGATGCCAGAATGACAAGGAACAAGGAGAAACCGGCCGGGATAGCTAACCTTCCCTATCGATCCTTGTTGGGACCTGTACTCTATCTTTCCGTTCTGATCTTCAATCTTGCCGTAACGATCAGTATCGGGGAGCAGTTGATGGCCATGACCGGAATTTTCATGTTTACTCTGCCGGTCGTTATCGTTACGGTGCTCCTGGTCCGCAGGGCGAACCGCTGCAGCAGGGAAGAACTGGCCGAGCATTTGAAGGATTATCCGTACATGACGGCCTTTGGCAGCGAGAGGAAATGCTAACGGTACCTCGGCAGTATTTTCAGGAGAGTCTCATGCTACATGTTCCAGTGGGACAAGGCAGAAGATATTTCTCCCGCGGCAGGGATGCGGACATCAACATGGGGCGTGCCGGGAAGGTGCCCCACAAGAATGGTTCCCATGCCGAGTTCCTTTGCGGTGCGGAGGTTTTCCGGGGAATCTTCGACCATGATGCAGGCTGTTGCGGGCAGGTTTATCCGCTCCAGTACCGCATGATAGGGTTCCGGTCCGGGTTTCGGGAGGTAGTTGGCGATGCGGATGTCGTAGATTTCTTCGAATAGATTGTTGAGACCTAAAGCATTCAATACTCTTTCACTGTGATCTCTGGAACTGTTGGTGAATACTGCCTTGCGCAACGGGACTGCCATAAGGGCATCTCGCAGGGCCAGGTCTGGGTGCAGTCGACTGGAAACATCAATATCATGAACATAGGAGAGATAGTCTTCCGGGTCAACAGCATGGTGACGCATGAGCCCCTGCATGGTTACGCCGTAGCGCTGCCAGTACGAACGCCGTAACGTGTCTACTTCAGTCAGCGGTATCCCCACAACTTCAGTCATGTAGCGGTTGATTCGCTGGTCGATGAGCGTGAAAAGCTCTCGTTCCGGCGTATAGAGGGTGTTGTCCAGATCGAAGAGAAGTATATCCATAGGCCTAAGTCCTTTAGATTCTGCAAAAATATTCAGCTGTGATCGCCAACCAGGGTCTCCGGGGTGAGGCTGTCCGACAGGGGGTCAAACCAGGAGAACCAGCTTTTCGAGGACGCCTGCCAGATTGTCCGCGGCCTGCCTCGAGTTTTTTGCCAACCTGATCATCTGGGGCAGGATGCGAGGTTTTTTTACTATGGTGAAGAGCACCTTGTGTATGCGGATATTCAGCTCCCGGTCGGTTATCTCGTCCAGCGAGAAGAGAAATTCCTCTTTTGCTGCGTCACTGATGGCGCGGAGGGCAACCAGCGGAATACCGTTACGGGCAGCTGCTTCTGCCACGGCACTCGTTTCCATGTCCAGGACAGGATTTACGACTTCCTCCGGTATCAGCTGAGCTGCGTTTCCTTTGTGCACGATGCTTTTGGTGGTGACAGTCGTTCCGCCGGTAATGTGGAACGATTGCCCTGAAAGTGATTCTTTCAAGGCACGGAGCAACGGTTCGTTTCCAAGGGTTACTGCGTCACTGGTGACCCCTTCTCCGAGAGCCAGGGATTGTCCCGCGATCACCACGTCCCCAACGTCCAAGCCATCCCGGACAGCGCCGCCCAGTCCCGCCGAGACAAGTAGCCGGGGTTTTGCATAGGCAATGAGTTCTTCTGTGGCAGCCCTGGCCTTTTTAGCTCCCATGCCGGATTCGATAATCGTCAGCTGCCGCATGTCCCGTTGGAAAAGGTAGACAGGGAATCGTCCAGCCTGTTCTTTCCGATGTCTGCCGAGCCGCCGCAGGATCGGTCGAATCTCTTCCTGCATTGCCATGATGATACCTATGCTGTCCTGCTCCATCCACTGCCTCCTGCTACAGGTGTCCAGTACTCTAGCAGAGAATGGGCCAAGCCGCAATCCGGACGTTTCTCCCTTGCCGGATTTCACCGCGGTCTTTGCTCCTTTCTTCACTCCTTTCACCTTGACAAAAGAAAAGCCGACCTTTATTTTACTAGATTGTCTTGATCTTGAAAAAAGTATCAGAAGAGATGTGCATCTCTATAGGAGAACCTATGAAACCGTTGTTTTTGAACCCGCCGACTTTCGAGGATTTTGATGGCGGCGCCGGTGCCCGCTACCAGGCGTCACGCGAAGTTACTTCTTTCTGGTATCCGACCTGGCTCTGTTTTCCGGCCGGAATGATCGAAGGGAGCCGGGTGGTGGATGCTCCGGTGCAAAAACTCACTTTAGATGACTGCATTGAGATTGCTGCGGACTACGAAATGGTCGTGATGTACACGTCTACTCCGACCTTTGCCATTGACGTTGAAACTGCTCGTCGCATCAAAGAGCGCAAGCCTTCCATCGTTACCGTTCTGACCGGACCGCATGTTTCGGTGCTTCCTGAAGAATCCCTCCAGAGAGCCGGGGCGGCAGTTGACATCGTCTGTCGCGGTGAGTTCGATTATTCTGTGAAGGAACTGGCTGAGGGAATGACGTGGGAAAAGGTGGACGGCATCAGTTTCCAGAAGGATGGCAAGGTCGTTTCCACTCCTGACCGCCCGCCGATAACCGATCTGGATGCACTTCCCTTTGCCAGCCAGATTTACCAGCGGGACCTCCCCATTACGGAATATGTTATTCCCCACTTCCTGCATCCCTATGTCTCGATCTATTCGAGCCGCGGCTGTCCGTCGCGCTGCATCTACTGCCTCTGGCCACAGACCTTTTCCGGCCGTACCATGCGGACCCGCAGTCCGGAAAATGTCTACCAGGAAGTCAAGTGGATCGTGGAAAATCTTCCGGGAGTGAAGGAGATTTCCTTTGACGACGATACCTTTACCGCCAACAAGGAGCATGCCCGGGCCGTTGCCGAAAAAATCAAACCTCTCGGCGTTTCCTGGACCGTCAATGCCCGGGCGAACTGCGACTATGAGACCCTCAGGATCATGCGGGATGCCGGACTCCGTCACGTGGTGGTCGGCTACGAAACCGGAAACGATCAGATCCTGAAAAATATCAAGAAGGGCGTCACCAAAGAGCAGGCGCTGGAGTTCACCAGAAACTGCAAGAAACTGGGACTTTCCGTGCATGGTGCCTTTGTCATGGGTCTTCCCGGCGAAACGCAGGAGACGATCCTCGAAACTATCGAGTTTGCCAAACGCCTGGACATCAATTCCATTCAGGCCTCCCTTGCTTCTCCCTATCCGGGTACGGAATTCTTTGATATGGCAAAAAAAGAGGGATGGATCACTTCCGACAGTTTCCTCGATGAAACCGGCCATCAGACCTGCGTCATCAATTATCCTCATCTCTCCAACCGCGAGATTTTTGATGCGGTGGAGACTATTTACAACAAGTTCTATTTCCGGCCCAAGTACATTGCCCGCAGCATTTTGAAAATGATTTCCAGCAGTGAAGAACGGAAAAAACTCCTCAAGGAAGGCGCTCAGTACCTTGCCTACATGAAGAAGCGCAAGCAGTCCCGCTGCTCTTCCTGCTAGTACATGATGACCGCTCTTCGCGACCAAGCCATGAAGAAGCTGATCATCAATGCCGATGATTTCGGCCTGTCCGGCGGCGCCAATCGGGCCGTGATCCGGGCCCACCGGGAGGGGATCCTTACCAGCACCTCCTTGATGGTGAGCGGCCAGGCCTGTGCCGAGGCCGTGACTCTGGCAAGGGAAAATCCGGGTCTCCAGGTCGGTCTGCACCTGACCCTGCTGCAGGGGCAGGCGATCCTCCCGCCGGAGGAGCTGCCAGGTCTGGTGGACCGCGAAGGGAAATTTCCGGTTGATCCGGTGCTGACCGGGATGCGCTACTTCTTTCAAAGATCCTTGCGCGAGCAATTGCAGCGGGAGATCGAAGCGCAGATCCTTCGTTTCCGGGAGACCGGCCTGCTCTTGAGCCATATTGACGGTCACCTGAACATTCATATGCATCCAACGGTTTTCTCCATCCTGGCCGAGTTGATGCCGAAATACGGCATCAGCAGCTTTCGTCTCACCCGGGAAAACCTGGCGCAGGACCCGGCCACTGATGGAAGGCGACGCTTCGGCCGGAGACTCGATGCCTTTATCTTTGCCCGTCTGGCGGAAAACTGCCGGCCGGTACTGGAAAAGCTCGGCATCTTCCATACCGATGAGGTGAAGGGCTTGTTAAACTCCGGCAGAATGACGGAGGAGTATCTCCTGAAAGTTCTGGCTGGCTTGAAACCGGGCTGTACGGAAATATATTTTCATCCCGGCTGCCTGCCGGACCCGGAACTTGCAGCATGGATGCCTGACTATCTGCACGAAGAAGAACTGGCGGCGCTTATCAGTCCCAAGGTGCGTGAAAAAATTACTGAACAGGGAATACGTCTCGGTAGCTACCGGGGAGAGGAACGAATCGATGCTTAAGACCGTTGTCGTTATGCTGCTTGCCGTATCCGCGGGCACGGTGGGTGACCTGCTTCTTACCAAGGGCATGAAAGAACTGGGCGACCTTTCGGCCATGAATCTACGGGGAATGCTGTCTGCCGCCTACCAGGCCCTGTCAAATCCGAAGCTGGTGCTCGGCACGGCAATGCTTGCCATATTCTTTTTTCTCTGGCTGGCGGTCCTTTCCTGGGAAGACCTTACGGTGGCCCTGCCCATGCAGGCCCTGAACTATGTGCTGGTTGCCTTTCTCTCCCAGTATTTCCTCGGCGAGATCGTGACACCGATGCGCTGGGCCGGAACTGTCCTGGTCTGCGTTGGCGTCATCCTCATCACCAAGAGCAGCGGCGGCTGAGACGTTTCGAGCCCGCGGCTTTTTCCTTTCCGGCAAAGTCCAATCTCTTCCCTCTGTTTATTTCTTCATGAATTGAAATATCCTCTTTTGTGATACACTATTCCCGCAGGATCAAACTATCGAAATCCCCCCTGGCCCCCCTTTCATAAAGGGGGGGACATACTGCTTACGCTTCGTGCTAGGGGTGAACTCTTGCTTCCCCCTTTGAGAAAGGGGGCTTGAGGGGGATTTTCAACAAGGAGGTTTCATGTCACAAAAGGGTTCCGTAGAGATACTTGTGGTCGGTAATGAGATCCTGATTGGCGATATTCAGGATACGAACACCAATTGGATTTGCAAACTGATTAACGGCCGGGGCGGCTACGTGGCCCGGGCCACCATGCTGCGTGACATCCCTGCGGAAATAGCCGATGCGATCCGTTCGGCCATTATCCGTGGGGTGGCGGTGTTGTTTACATCCGGGGGACTGGGCCCGACCGCTGATGACTTGACCGTTGCCGCGGTAGCCGATGGTGCCGGTCTGGAACTCAAGCTCGATGAAAAAGCCCGCGAGATGGTCAAAGAGCGGTACGATGAGTTGTTTGCGCAGGGGATCATGTCGCAGGGTGGCTTGAACCCGGCCAGAGAAAAGATGGCCTGGCTTCCGGTTGGTGCGGAACCGCTCCATAATCCGGTCGGCACGGCACCCGGCGTTCTCTTTAAAGCCGGTCGCACGACCATTATCTGCCTGCCTGGAGTTCCTTCGGAACTGAAGGGGATTATCACCACTTCACTGGAGCCCTTCCTGGCCGGGACCTTCGGAAATGGTGGCTCGCTCACCCGGGCCATTACCGTCCGCTGCAATGACGAATCCCTGCTGGAGCCGGTACTGAGCCGTGTGGTACCGCAACATCCGCGTGTTTATATCAAATCCCTGGCCAGGACTATCGGCGAAACACCGGAACTGGATATTACCCTGACGGTCACCGGCGGTGACGAGGGCGAACGCGTCCAATCGCTCGATGCGGCCTACCATGCCTTGCGGAATGGCCTGACGCAGATTGACATCGACAACTGGGATAAGGTCTGATTATTTGGGAGTTGGGGAGGTTCGGAAGGGATGTTGCAGTGACCAGGGACCAGAGTGGCTAGTCTTCGATGCTGAAGTGAATGGTGGCGGTCACGTTCTGGCCTGACATTCTGTTGTAGGTCCGTTCGCTAAAAGTGACCAAGGCATTTTCGTCGATCATGATGAGAGTTGACGAGCGGGTGCCGTAGGTTGGCCCGGAAATGAACAGGGGAGCGAGGAGCCGTTCCGTTTCGAGCCCGACACCGGTGTCCGGCAACAGGCCGTCATCCGGAAGTGAGCGGTCGGCTAGCAGGGCAAAAATCTCTTCAACGGCAGGCTGTTTTCCGTGAGAGAGAATCTCCGCCAAAGCTTTTTTCCCGAGCGTGACCTTCGGCCAGGGCGTGTCGAGGAGGTGGTTGCTCAGTCCGTGGATGCCCGGTGGTAGCTGGGGTGGGACTTCGCCCCTGTTCGAGTAGACAAAAAGGTTTTTCCGGTCGCCGAAAATGATGTTGAAGCCGTTGTAGTTTTGGGAACGCTGCCGCAGCATTTTCAGATATTCGGCAGGCGGAAGGTTCCCGAGTAGGAAGTCCGTAACCAGTCCGCCGCGTGACGGCGTGTTTTCCCGTATTCTGGCAGGGTCCCGAAAGTTGGAGAGTGCGGCAATCCTGCCGGTCCTGCTGACCCCGAGCCAGGTGCCCCCCGATTTCAGGTCCCTGCCGGCAAGGAGTCGCGGTTCGCTCTCCCAGAAAGCGGCCGGGACGGTCGGGCGTTGGTAGAACTCGTCCCGATTGGCGGCAAGAATCAGTGGATAGCGGGGGTGGACCCGGTAGGCGAGGAGGATCAGACACATATCAGGTGTTCTCCTGCTGTATCGAGCGCTTGCGGCGCATCATTTCTGCAGTTCACGCAGGGCTTCCTCAAAAGTTTCGCGCTTGAACCCTTTGAGAATCGCCTGGTCGTTGCCGATGACGATCAGTGGAACAGACTTGGCCTGGTATTTTTCCGAGAAGTCCTCCCAAGCGCTTACATCTTTTTCCACGTCCAGGTTGGTGAAAGGGATCTTCCTGCTGGTGAGATACTCTTTCGCTTGCTTGCAGTAGGGGCACCAGGAGGTTGTATAGAGGACGATTTTGGGATAGGCTGCCGTTGGTGACGTGGTGACCGAGGAAGCACTCGGGATCTTTTCCCCCCCCTGCGTGGTGCTGCAGGCCAGTACGGCAAGAAAAAGTGCGGCCAAGGCAAGGCCTTTCAGTGTTGCGCGCATTGCAGTTCTCCTTACGGTTCAGGGGAAATGTTATTCCGGTGCAGAGCAGCATGCCTCTTGCCGCGGAGTGTTTTCAGTATACCCGAAGGCAAAGGGGAGTCAAAACAACATTCTCGGAAGGTCAGGGGAGCCGTCTGTATGTATGTGTTTGCCGCCAGTCTCTATCTTCTCCTGCAGAGCCGTTCCCTCAAGACGAAGAGGGGGATTGTGAAAAGCATTCTTGCCCGGGCGCGAAATACCTTCAACGTCTCTGCTGCCGAGGTGGATCTTCAGGACCTGCATGGTGAGGCCGTTCTCGGTTTTGTTGCGGTGAGTGAGAACCGCGTCACCGCACGGAAGACCCTCGAACAGCTGGAGGAATGGCTGGTGGAGGAGAGGCCGGACGTGGAGGTTGTGAGCGCTGATATTGAGGAGCGCTAGTTCTTCCGCTCCGAGTCCCTGACGGTTCGTTCATGTCGCTGCGCGGCGCCGGGGTTTTGTCAGCGGAATCTTCGTCAGTCATAAAATGGCATTCTCTGCCCAATACCGGAATGCACTCTTCACACTACTCTTCGCCCAGTCTTTTTCGCGGGACCAGAGAGTCACTTACACACTCTTCGATGGCCTTCTCTGAGGTATCTTGAAAAAATCCCTGCGGTTTATGGTTCTGTCCTTATCCACCGAAGTGTTCCTCCTGTCGTGCGTGCTTCACCTTGGTAGTACTCTCCCGTTTCACGGGGATTTTGCTCGAGCGGTGGAAGCTCCTTTGCCGACCAGTGTCGGCCTTCATCATGATCAGTGTACGGCACCACAACCGGAATGCCCTGTACTTCACTCAAGGCAACCCGAAGTCCGTATGCCTCGCTGATGGTCGCAGCGGTCATTATATCCCTGTTTCCCGCAGCGAAAAGACTCCCCTCTTTCATAAGAATGAACTCGTCAGAAAAACGGAGGGCGGTATTGAGGTCGTGCATTACGACGATGGTGGCAATGCCGAAACTTTGCGTGATATTCCGTATGAGGGTCATGACATTCATCTGGCTCCGTATATCCAGGTGGTTTACCGGTTCGTCAAGGAGCAGTACCCGGGGCTCCTGGGCAAGGGCGCGGGCAATGATTACCCTCTGGAGTTCGCCGCCGCTCAACTGGGTTGTGCAGCGATGGGAATATCCGCCCAATCCCATAAGCTCCACAATCTCCTGTGTCTTTGCGATGTCGTGCGGGGAGATGTACCACGAGATGTGCGGTGTGCGCCCAAGAAGCACCGCTTCAAAGACCGTGCAGGGTGTGGCCTGTGATTTCTGGGGCATGTATCCCATGCTGCGGGCGATCTCTTCGCGTGACATGGCTTTTGTTTCCCGTCCGTCGACGTGAACCGTGCCTTGGCGGGGGCGCAGAATCCCGTTGATGGTCTTGAGCAGGGTGCTTTTCCCCGATCCGTTGACGCCGAGGATTGAGACGACCCGGCCTTCATGGACGCGAAAGGAGATATCTTTCAGCACATCGCCGGTTCCGTAGGAAAACTTGATTCCGTTTACATCGATCATGTCCGTTTCCTTGTGATGAGAAGGTACAGGAACAGGGGCGCCCCGGCAAAGGAGGTAATAATGCCGACCGGGAGGACGATCGGCGCAATGAGGGTTCGCGACAGGATATCCGCACAGAGCAGCAGCAGGCTGCCTGTCAGCAGCGATGCCGGCAGCAGGAACCTGTGGTCATTGCCGATGAACATCCTCATGCAATGGGGGGCGATGAGCCCGATGAAGCCAATGATCCCCAGGAACGCGGTCGTCACCGCAACCACGAGGCCGGCGAGGAGCATACCGGTGAGGCGCAGAGCTTTGACGTTGATTCCCAGGCTGTGCGCGGTTTCCTCCCCCCAGTGCAGGGCGTTGCAGTTCCAGCTGTGCCGTGCGAAATAGATGAACGCCGGCGCCAGGGCCGTCCCCATGAAGAGGACTTCCTGCCAGCCGGCCTTGCCGAGGTCTCCGAAGGTCCAGAAAACTGTGGCTGCCACCTGAACATCGTCGGCGAAATACTGCAGGAGCATGGTGCAGGCGCCGAAGAAGGCACTTAGTGCCACCCCCGCCAGGATCATTGATTCGGTGGTGACATTTCTGACCGCTGACAGGACGAGAATGAAAACTATCGTGACCAGCGATCCGGCAAAGGCCGAAATGACGACGGGAGCTTGGGAGAAGAAGGTTACCCCTTCATTACCCGCCATATGACCCTGGCCGGCGCCGAGCACGATAATGGCGAAGGTGGAGCCGAAAGCCGCACCCTGGGAGATCCCGAGGGTGAAAGGCGAGGCCAGGGGATTCCTGAGCAGCGTCTGCAGGACCGTTCCCGCCAGGCCGAGACCTGCCCCGGCGATGACGGCGCCGACAGTGCGCGGCAGGCGCAGGTGCCAGATGAGATAGCTGACGGTATCGGCGACTTCCCCTCCGGACAGACAGGTGATGATGGTTCCGGCATCGATCGGGTAGGAACCTGTGCCGATGGAGAGTATGGCAGTAACTGCCAGTAGCAGGAGCAGGGAAAACACAATGAGCCACGTGCGGCGGATTTTCCCCTGGTAACTTTCCTTGTGCGCTGCAACCGAGATATCAACGGACACAGATGCCCCTCCCGGAAAATTCGAGTCTCCGGAAACCCCCGAATTCCCGCTTCATCGAGTCGAAGGCTGCCACCCCGGTAAAAAAGCGGATGATCTCAGCGGCTTTTCGGTCGGGATCTATTCCCGTGAAGCGCTGCGGATAGAGATAGACACCGGCGGCATAGGCATCCGCCAGGGCCGTCTCGATGTTGGTGTAGTAATTGTTATACGGCATGACCTGGAAAACCCTGCCCTCACGAACAGCTTTCAGTTTCCGGAAGAAAAAGGGGTGCGCGGCATAGTCATTCCTGAGGAGCGCCATGCCCGCCACATCGATCAGGATCACGTCCGGGTCCCACACCAGGATCTGCTCCCTGTCGATGAACAGGTGTCCGCCCTTGCGGAGATCTTTTGCCACATTGCTGGCGCCCAGCACGTCGAGGGGGAAGAAGTCCGCGTCGGTGCTCGTGATGCCGTGTATCCCCTTATAGGCGATGCATCCCGCATATACTTTCGGGCTCCCTGTTGCAATGCCGCGTGTGCGTCGGGACAGGTCCGCTCTGATGCCGGTAATGTATGTGGTGATGTCCCGCGCCCGTTTTTCTTCTCCCAGAACCCTTCCCAGGAGAGTGAGAGAGCGTAGTGCCCGGTCATCGGAAAGGATGCCGGTTCCGCCGTAGCTCAGGGCAACAACCGGTACGCCGGTCTTGCGCGTCATGTCATCCGCCTGGAACCTGTCGAACCCTGCAGCGAAGATGACGTCAGGGCGGAGCGTGATGATTTTTTCGATGTTTACCGGTTTCAGTCCCCCTTCTCCGACATCGGGAAGGGCCGCTGCTTTCTGGCTGATCGCCATGCCGTAAGGCCTGCCGCTTGGAGCCGGTGTTTCTTTTTCTATTCCTTCGACACCAACCACCCTGTCAAAAGCGTTCAGGTACACCACCATGCGCAGGGCGCCGGCAAGGGCAATGATCCGTTGCGGGTTTGCGGGGACCGACACTTTCCGTTCGAGCATGTCTTGGACCACAATCTTCCTCCCTGCCGGACCCTTTGCCGCGGAGGCCGCAAGCGTCGGGAGCAGCAGGAGTATGACTGTCGTCACGAGCCTCATGATCCGGTGGCCGGAGGAAGCCGGGCTCATGCCTGCCACCCGCGGGAGTACGCCGGATAACAGTCCAGGCAGACTTTCTGCCCTTCAACGAGCCGGATGACGGGCTCGGGGGCGTTTTCGCCGCACCGTTCACAGCGGTAACTTTGAAACAGCCGGGCCTTTTCCGGCAGCTCAAAGGAGGGTTCTTTGAAATCGAAGAGCTCTTCGCACGGTGAATCGAGAATCTCTTTCTGGAGGGCTTTCCGATCTATTCCGTCCTTCTGAAAGGTCTTTTTCAGGACAATCGTCACGAGAAGAGCGATCGACAGCTGGAAGACGGAAAGAAGCGATTTTCTCATGATTAGTTCTTCCTGGTTGTTCTATATGATGTCTCATAGCTTGGTTGCAATATTGATTCGCGCCATCTCATGAATCAAGCAGGTGCCTTTTGGAAATGAAGATAGCACTAATTATATTCTAGTCAAGGCAATTAACATACGAATTCTAAATTTGTGCTACTGCTGAGGATTGTTCATGCTGGGCACTTCTGATTTAAGAGTCGTTTCTCCTTGTGGCGGATGCTTTTCGAGGTATTATCGTATTTCAATCTTAGTACTCTCGGGAATTTCCCGTATCATGGCCACACTTAGGAAGAAAAACTTCACAGCTGAGTTTTTTGATGCTATTTGTTCATAACACTTCATCAAGTGAGCATCGCAGTCTAATTGGGAAATTACTCATCATACTTCTCCAACAGCGGGGGGAGTCAGGCAGCCGTTTATACACGGCAAGAGTCTTCCTGGGCTGACATTGCTGCCTGTCATGTGAATTACGTCATATAACACGTTCCGTTTGTATTCTGGATACATACCGCTGATGGGAAGATGGAGCAGACACTCTATGGCACATGAAGATCTGGACCAACTGAAAATAGACAAGACAGCTATCGCATCCCATACCGGTACGTCCCGCTACAGACGCTACTGGATCGCGGGAATTGTACTGGTCATCCTGGCGACAGGCCTCTTTTTCAGCGGGGTATTGCGGCCCGCGGCAACCGTTGAGATCGTGAGCGTCCAGCAGACCTATCCCTCCCAGGGCTTTACCCTGCTGAATGCCAGCGGTTATGTTGTTGCCCAGCGTAAGGCGGCGGTGGCTTCCAAGGCAACCGGTCGTCTTGTCTGGCTGGGCGTCGAGGAGGGGAACATCGTTCGCCAGGGGGAGGTGCTGGCCCGGATCGAAAATGCCGATGTTCTGGCCGGTCAAGACCAGGCAGCAGCAAATCTGAACAGTATCCGCACGACGCTGGATCAGACGAGGGCCGAGCTACACGATGCCGAACTCTCCTTTAAGCGCATCAAAGTCCTGCTGGCCGAAGGAATTGTCTCTTCATCTGACTTTGATACGGCGCAGGCCCGCTATCGGAAGGCCGGGGCGGCGGTTGCCGGAGCCGAAGCAAATATCCGGGCCGCCTCGGCCGCCCTCGATGCGGCCAAGGTCGCGGTGGAGTTTACCTATATCCGGGCGCCCTTTGATGCGGTGGTTCTGACAAAGAATGCCGATGTGGGAGATATCGTCACCCCTCTTGGCGCGGCTGCAGATGCGAAAGCGGCGGTCGTTACCATTGCCGACATGGCCTCCCTACAGGTTGAAGTGGATGTCTCGGAATCCAACCTGGAGAAGGTTCGGGTTGGGCAGCCGTGCGAGATACAGCTGGATGCCTTTCCCGACCTCCGTTTTCGCGGCGTTGTTCATATGGTTGTGCCGACCGCGGACCGAAGCAAGGCCACGGTGCTGGTAAAGGTCAAATTCGTTGATTTCGACAAGCGGATCCTGCCGGAGATGAGCGCCAAGGTGGCCTTCCTGTCCCGGTCGGTGGCAAAGGGTGAAGAGCAACCGCGGACCACAATCAACCCGGACGCGGTAGTGGAGCGGAACGGACGGAAGGTGGTCTTCCTAGTGAAGGACACCCGGGTCGTGGAGATACCGGTGAAGCTTGGGACGAAGGTGGGTGAGCTGGAGGAAGTGACCAGCGGGGTGAAGGCCGGAGACAGCGTGGTCTTGAATCCCGGTGACAAGCTGCGGGACGGTTCTCGAATCAGCATTCCGGAAAAATAACCCTATGAATCAAGCAAAGCGGGCCATAGTCCAGATACGGAATCTTTCCAAATCGTACCGCAGGGGCAGTCAGATCATCCCGGTGCTCGAGGACATCACCTTCGAGATTCCCGACGGTGAATTCCTGGCCCTGATGGGGCCGTCCGGTTCGGGGAAGAGCACTCTTCTCAATCTCCTGGCCGGGATCGACAGCGCGGATTCCGGCAGCATCCTGATTAACGGGGTGGAAATCACCACCCTGGCCGAGACGGAACTGGCTCGCTGGCGCTCGCTGCATGTCGGCTTCATCTTCCAGTTCTATAATCTGATCCCGGTCCTGACCGCCTTCGAAAACGTCGAACTGCCGCTCCTCCTGACCCGGCTTTCGAGGCAGGAACGGCGCGCCCATGTGGAGACCGCGTTGCGGGTGGTGGGTCTCGCCGACCGGATGGATCACTACCCGTCACAGCTCTCCGGCGGTCAGCAGCAGCGGGTCGCCATTGCCCGGGCTGTGGTTACCGATCCGACAATCCTGGTGGCCGACGAGCCGACCGGTGACCTTGACCGCCATTCCGCCGGAGAGATCCTCGACCTGATGGACCGGCTCAACCGGGAATCGGGCAAGACGATCATCATGGTCACCCACGACCCCCGTGCGGCCGAGAAGGCCCATGTCATCAGGTATCTGGAAAAGGGTGAATTGAGCGATGCATCTCAGTAAGCTACTCTGGAAAAATGCCTTCCGTCACCGCCTCCGCACCTCTCTCACCATTCTCGGCATTACCATTGCTATCCTTTCGTTCGGCATGCTCCGCACCGTTATCAGCGCTTGGTATGCCGGGGTCGACGCCTCGTCTGCCAGCCGACTCGTCACCCGGAATGCCATTTCCCTGGTTTTCCCCCTGCCCATTTCCTACAAGGACCGCATCCGCCAGATTAACGGAGTCCAGGCGGTATCCTACGGCAGCTGGTTTGGCGGCATCTATATTGACGAAAAAAACTTTTTTCCCAATTTCGCCGTGGAGATCGAAAATTATCTGAAACTTTATCCCGAGTTCGTCCTCCCGCCTGAGCAGCTGACCGCGGCCAACCGTGACCGCAAGGGTTGCGTTGTCGGCCGCAAGCTGGCGGAGAGGTTCGGCTGGAAGATCGGCGACACCATTGTCCTGAAGGGAACCATCTATTCGGGTGACTGGGAGTTCGTGCTGCGTGGCATCTACCGCGGGCGGGACAAAACGGTTGATGAGACGCAGATGTTTTTCAATTGGAAGTACCTGAATGAAACCATCATAAAGACCGTGCCCCGGCGTGCGAATCAGGTGGGCTTCTATATGGTCGGGGTGACCAATCCGAACCGGGCGGCGGATGTGGCCCTGGACATCGACGGGGCCTTTAAAAACTCCCTGGCCGAGACCCTAACCGAAACGGAAAAGGCTTTCCAGCTTGGCTTCATCTCCATGACCGAGGCAATCGTCATCGCTATCCAGTTAGTTTCGTTCGTGGTTATCATTATTATCATGGCGGTGGTTGCCAACACCATGGCCATGACGGCGCGGGAAAGGATCGGCGAGTACGCGGTGTTCAAGACCCTCGGCTTTCGCGGCTACCATATTGCCGGCCTGATCTTCGGCGAATCGCTGGTGATCACCATGACCGGCTGCGTGTTGGGGATAGCCCTCACCTATCCCGCTGCCAAGGCCTTCGGCAGCACCCTGTCAAATTATTTCCCGATTTTTAACGTGGCAACCTCGACGATCTATATGGATCTGGCGGCCGCACTGATCGTCGGAATCGTTGCGGCGGTCTTTCCCACCTGGCGAGCGGTTACAATTCGTATCGCTGATGGTTTGAGGAGGATCGGGTAACCATGGCTATCCCCTTTTCCTACAGCTTCCGCAATCTCTGGACCCGGCGCCTGACGACCGTGCTGACCGCTTCGGGCATGGCCTTGGTGGTGTTTGTCTTTGCCTCGATTTTGATGCTGTCCGAGGGGTTGAGAAAGACGCTGGTGGATACCGGTTCCCCGGATAACGTTGTCGTAATTCGCAAAGGTTCGGCTTCGGAGGTGCAGAGCGGCATCGAGCGTCTCCATGCCGCCATTGTCGAAACCGAGCCGGAGGTTGCCTTCGGTGCCCGGAGCCGGCGTCTCCTGGCCAAGGAGCTGCTGGTGCTGATCAATCTCCCCAAGCGCGGGACTAATAAAACCTCCCAGGTGGTTATCCGTGGGATCCAGCCGGAATCCCTGCTGCTGCGGCCGCAGGTAAAGCTGGTGCAGGGCCGGATGCCCAAGGCCGGCTCTTCAGAGATCATGGCCGGAACAAGCATTGCCCGGCGTTTTCGCGGCGGCGGAGTAGGGGAGAATCTGCGCTTCGGCATGCGCGACTGGACGGTGGTGGGGATTTTCGATGCGGGCAACAGCGCTTTCAGCTCGGAGATCTGGGGCGATGCCGATCAGCTCATGCAGGCCTTCCGGCGGCCGGTCTTTTCCTCGGTGATCTTCAAGCTGGCCGATTCGTCAGCCTTTGAAGCGGTGAAAAAACGGCTTGAGAGTGATCCCCGCCTGACGCTTGAGGCGCGGCGGGAGACCAAATATTATGCCGACCAGTCGGAGGTGATGGCTAAATTCCTCCGCATCCTCGGTATGTCTTTGACCGTGATCTTTTCCCTGGGCGCCATCATCGGCGCCATGATCACCATGTATTCCGCCGTTGCCAACCGTACCAGCGAGATCGGCACCCTGCGGGCGCTCGGTTTTCAGCGGGGCAGTATCCTCGCGGCCTTCCTTATGGAGTCCCTGCTGCTTGGCCTGGTCGGTGGCTGCATCGGGCTCTTTTTCGCCTCCTTTCTGCAGTTCTTCACTATTTCCACCCTCAATTTCCAGACCTTTTCGGAGCTGGCCTTCAGTTTTACTCTTACCTTTGAAATCTTCTACAAATCCCTGCTCTTTTCTCTCATCATGGGTTTTGTCGGCGGGGTGCTGCCGGCGTTTCGGGCTGCCCGGAAAAATATCGTTGAGGCGTTGCGGGTGACCTGATCTGTAGTGGGCTGGGGACGTTCTGTGGGCTGTGGACGTTCTTGCTTTATTGCATTAACGGTATCGCTGTTCCACATGTTTGAGTTATTTTCCTGACGCGGAGTAGTATTCTGTTTTGACAATGATGAGTAGCAATTATATAGTGCACCTTTATTGGGGGATGCTTTTTGGTGTCGTTCGTTTGCGTTCAACTGCCGCTGGTCGTTGATACCTGAAAGAGTTGGTGGGTGTTGGACGTTAAACTGGCCAACAAGCCGTATGGTAGGTTGGTCACCTTTGAACTGACTAAAGCACAGAAAGTTTGCTGAATTAGTGCAAGGCCGCTTTCTTTGAAGTTGCAATGTAGAAATCCTGACTCCTCTGGTAAATTCCTTCTTATAAAGGACAATTATGAGCAGAATTGAAGACGCCCTGGCAAAGGCAAATCAGTTGCGGAAAAGCAACGTTACGGTTTGGAAGGATGCGGAGCCTGACCTTCCTCCCTCAATCGGGCGGCGCAAAGGGAATTGGTGCTTGCGGTATGGTATTGGGATTCCCGTGGTTTTGGTTATTTGTTTCGGAATATATCTCTATGTCGATGAAGTATTAATCCCATCGCGTTCCAAATCTCCAGCAAAAGTGGTTTCAGGGAAGTCGAGCTCGGCCGCGCTGCAACCGTCTCCTGTGAAATCCTCAACACAAAAAAACAGCTTGCCGAGCTCAATTCCACTTAATTCTTTAGATGCGGCTTATTCGTCCTCCCATCCGGGGTGGCAGAGATATGTAACCGAATCGATGGAGTTTCGAGTATTCCGCAAGGAAAGGACGGTCAAAGCACTGCAAGTCCTCTCACGACAGGAAAAACCGATCACCGTTGATTTTTTTACCGCGTTTATTGTCGAAATAGCGGGGGCAAATTCGTTCAAAGTTCAATCCGTAGAGGAGAAGGACGGATATTGTATCGAGAAAGGTGTGGCAGGCGACACGGTGGATGTAGTAGTTTACCGAAAAAAGCCAGTCAGAGAGATTAAGGCATTCGTTATCGCGTATCTATAGTTGAGAATAAGAGAGACTCCCCCTTCAAATACGGCCGCAATCGAATAAAAAGGAGATTTCCATGAAAACCAAAGTTTACTTTTACCTTCTACTGACAGCAGCGGCAATTCTGGTTCTTATCTGGCCGGAAGGGTCTCGGGCGTCCTCTTTGGATGGTTTTGAAAGACCGGGTGTGGAAGCTCCCCCCCGGGGTGGAGCCTTGGAAGGCAGTGCCGGTTCGTCCCGTCGAGGCGAAGCGGCGCCCGCTGCAGGGCGGGAAATGCCGAGAGAGGGCCGGAGCGGTGAGAGCGGAGGGGTTGCCGGAGTGAGAACCACCGCCGGTTCCGTCGTTCCCCAAAAAACCGGTAAGATATCTGCCGGGGCTACGGCCGACGCAAAAAAGAAGCTGTCCGGTGCCGGTGGCGGCTCTGTCAAGGACATGAAAGGCACCTTGTCCACGCCCGGAAAAATCAAGGATGAAAAAAAGACTTTTGATGCTGGCCCGAAGTCGGATGGATTTGGTTATGCCGGCGGCAAACTGGGTGACAAGAGATTGTCTGGCATGGAAGGCATGAAAGACATGAAGGGCATACCGGGAGGACCGGGCGATCCGGGTGGAAAAGCTCTCGGCAAAGAAGCTTTCGGCGACGACAAGGGTGGCAAGTTCGATCCGTTGGGGCAGTCGGGCGGTGGTTACGATCAAGGGCTAGGCAACAAGGGGGACAAAAAGCTGGGTCAGGATGGCCTGTTCGGCAAGAAAGACGACAAGGGGTCGGGCTATGGAGGCGGCCGGGGTGGCAAGAAGGACACCACGGGCGGTTTCGGAAAAGGGAACCAGGACAAGAAAGATTCCTCCGGGAAAAAGGAAACTTCTTCCGACAAGAAGGATGATTCAGGGAAAAAGGACACCTCGGAAAGCAAGAATGACGATTCCGGAAAGAGCTCCGACAAGGGAGATGACGGCAAGGAGAAAGAAAAGGAGCAGGCATCAGGTGGGGGGATTGGCCCGGATCCCGGAGTCGATAACCAAGGTGGCCAGAATAACGATCCATTGGGATTTAATCCGCAGAACCGCAACCGGGAGCGCGGCAACGCACCTGATACGGGAGCCGTCGGGGTCAATTCCGGCGAAGGCGACCGCGCAGGGGCAGGGAGTTCCAATGTGGACACTGGGGCGAGCATTGGTGCCCGGAGCAATCCCGGCATGAATGACGACCAGTACCAGATGCGTCAAGAAGGGATGAGTCAGATCGAACAACTTGGAACGTACGGGGTCGATCCGGCAGATACCGGTATGCAGAGCGGGATGAGAAACGCGCCGCCCCGGTAGCCAGCCGGCCTCATTTTGTCAGGAAAGGCTTAGAGATTACGTCTCCAAATTCAAACAATGGATGAACTACAATCTCATTACTTCTGATGGTGAATTCAAATTTCACGTGCACCACGTAGTGATTGAATTCAAGAAGATATTTGTAAAAAACCAAAAACTGTTGGGGCACGATATCTAAGGAGAAAATCATGAAAACGAGACACAGCTTGAAACAAAACTATCTGTTACATTTTCTGATCGCTGTTGTGGCATGCCTGTGGCTGCCAGGGATTGCGTTTTCTTCGACTCTGGAAAAAATCCAGAATCCCGGCTCTGCAATAACCCAGCTGCAACCCCAGCAAGCGCTGGAAAAAATGCCGAAACCCAAACCGGCATTAAAAATTCAGACCTTGCGACTGGAAACCGAACCTAACGGCAGCTGGACCTATTTTTATGAGGTAAAAAATACCGGCCTGGTTTCGTTGAACCTGAATGAAGCGAGATTCAAGGCTTTTCAGACCCTGGCGGACACTGGGGAAATCGCGATTCACGAAGTCCATTATGCAACGACGCTGGCCCCGGGGCGGATGTCGACGGGCAGGGAACCGATGAACCGCTGTTTCAGCGCCCGGAAATTCCGTCTTGAAATCTGGTATAAGGGGCAGAAGCTCGACAGCAGGACGCTTCAGGTTCCTGCGCTGAAAGCCGAGATCGTCACCGCCAAAATCGATCAGAAGAAAAAGACCTGGTTCGCCGATATCGAGAACCTCACTGCACATGCATGCAAGGTATCCGCCCAGCCTTTCTCCGGGACGAGTCTGGGCAGCAAAGTCCCGCACTCCCAGGCAGTGGGCACCGAATTCTCACAGGTGGTTCCGGGCAACGGCAAGGCAAAATTCATGGGTACCTTGACGACGTCTCAAGCGACGGGAGCACTTGTGATCAAGGCAAAATACGACAACCCGAACTGCTGTCCTGCCCGGGAGGAGAACTTTCTCGATGCGATGGAAATCGCTGACGACGGATTGGGGATCCCCGATGTTTTCATCCAGGATCTTACTTGGGATCAAGCCACCAAAAGGTGGACAGCGGTTCTCAAGAATCAGAACAATGCGCCGGTCAATGTGGTTGTAACCGGCTACGTTCTTGAAAACGCAATGCCCGGAACGACAATTCATACTCCCGTTGAAATTTCCGCCAACGGAACCATTCAAGTTGTCGGCAATTATTGGACTTTTAACCTGGCAGCGGGCACCCGGCTGAAAGTGAACGTTAGAGTTAAGCTGTCCAACAAGCTCATAGACTCAAAAGTCATTGTCCTGAATTAAGGTGAATGAATCTCTGCAGTTGATGGGGTCTGCAAAGCTGCAAAAAGGTGACATTTCGATTGAAAAGGTCGTGGATGCAGTGAAAAGAGCGGTTGGGGCGGACAGCGTGCTTTGGCGAAAAATCAGTATCCACCTTTGCCACCGGTACGGCGGAATGAAGCTTAAGGAGATCGGTGAGACGTTTGGAGTGGGTGATGCAGCGGTTTCAGTAACGAGCAAATACTCCTGCTACAGGCGGCAAAGGGTTGGAAGACAAAGGAAGCTTTGGAGGCGGCCAAGAAACTGTTGATTGCCGTGAGTTCACTCCTTATGTGGTGACCCATCATGTGGATGCGAAGCTCATGGTGCCTCTATTTTAAAGAAAATATCATTACAGGGTTTTGGCGCATTGTGAGATGATTGCCGAAACACGGCCTGGATGGCGATCTGTTCGGGCCTTGCCACGACGCGGCCCGATGCTCGGGTATTAAAGGGCCGCCATACAGTACGTTACGCGACTTGGAGGGATGAGCGAAAATGTCAGGAAAGTTAGATTGCGATAAACAAGGTACGATGTCAGGTGCCTGCTTGCCCGAGCAAGAGGGTGACAGTTCTTCGTCCCATTGCGGCCAGTGCTCTGCGGGATCCCGGAAAGCGACGGCTGAGGCAGGGTCTTCCAATACACACAGTTGTAAAGCCCATATGCCCCCGGCACGGTCGTTAGCGGAATCGCTGATCCCTTTCATGTTTCTTCTGGCGATTCTGGGATTTGGAATTTTCTTTCTGGGTACGCCGCGGAAGGCGCCGGCACCGGCACCGGAGACAATCAGGCTGATACCAACATCTTCCGGGATGCAGGGCGAAACCACGCAGACTTCGGAGCAGGGAAAATAAAAGAAGTAGCTTCTGGTTTATCGCGAAACTTGAGGAAAGCCTTTCGAGGACACTGATTTTGCAAAAACTCGGCCCATGGGAACAATGACAGGCAAAGGTCGATAGTTGTTGAGTCAAAGTCATACAACGGGTGTTTCAATTCAATGGCAATTGCTTCACTCTGGTAAAGTAGTGTCAAAGAGCACTATACTTCCTGCATGTCTCCGAGCGAAGAGATACTTTTTGCTGCCGGGAACCATCACGATTCTTTGATCTCTATCCTGAACTGTGCGCCGCCGTTCGTATTTTCGGCACGCAGTGTCCCACCCATATTTTTTTCTATGATTTTTTTTGACATATACAGACCGATTCCGGTGCCACCGATTGATTCATTGGTCGTAAAATAAAAATCGAATATTTTGTCAATAATTGCCTCGGGAATGCCCCCGGCATTGTCCGTTACCGTGACAACCGACTTACTCACTTCCGCAAAAGCCCGGATCATCACTCTTGGTTTTTCCGTTCCTCTTTTTCTGAAAACATCCCTCGCGTTGGCCAGAATGTTGAGAAGCACTTGAGCATATTCCTTTGGATAGCCGAACGCCGTCAATCCGGGATCCACATCCAGTTCAACCGCTATGGAGTGAAAGCTGAGGGCCGGCGCAATGAAAGCGATGGCCTGGTCAATGGAGTCTTTTATGTTGAAAACCTTTTTTTCTTTATCCGGCCGGTAAAATCCCCTGAAGACATCCATGGTTTGTGTCATATGATCCAGTAAGGCCATTGTGATGCAGACGGTTTCCTTGGTGAGTTCAGGTGTCAGTTGACCAGCTGAAGCGGTGTCTCCCAGATCCTGGATGACAAGTGAAAGGGAAGTAAGCGGTTGTTTCCACTGGTGGGCGATATGATCCAGCATCTCCCCCAAAGCCGCCTGGCGGTTCTGCTGAATGAGCATGATGTCCTTCTCACGATTTTTCGCGACCTCTTCCTCGACCCTGTTCTCAAGGGTGTCATTCAGTTTCTCAAGCAGTTGCTTCTGTCGCTGAAGCTCTTCCTCGGCCCGCTTACGCTCGGTGACATCGATGATGATCCCTTCGAAGTTTTTGACGCCTCCCGCGGCGTCTCTTTCGATATTGCTCAGTTCGTTTACCCAGCGGATTTCTCCACCTTTGGTTTTGATCCGGTATTCCAGTCGAAACTGGTCGGTTCCGTCGTTGCAAAAATCGTGGACCTCCCGGGTTACCCGTTTCAGATCATCAGGGTGTAGTATCGAAGAATAAACGGTAGATCCGGAAAGAAACTCATCAGGGTTATACCCGAATTGGATGATATTTCTGGAAACCAGTTCAACGGGCCACTCATCGTCACCCTTCCAGCGGAAAAGCACTACGGGACTGTTTTCCACCACCAGATTGGCTTTACTCAGTGTTTCCGTTAACTGGTCACGCTCGGCCAATGAATGCGCCAGCTTGATATTGGCGTAGCTCAGCTTCGAGAATATGTCGGTGAGCCTCAGGAAAACGGCCTTCCCCATATTCACAAGCTCTTCGCTATGGCGGGGCATTGCTTCCAGGGCTTCGATGTATTCCTCTTCGGGGAAGCCATACCTTCTTGCCTGAGATCGGAAAAAGTCGTAATCAATCTGCTCGTTGGCAAAGAAGAACTGTCCCATGAAGAGATTACCCATATGTCTTTCCCCGATAATGATTGGGGTGACGATGTGCCACAGGTTATTTTCGCATCGGTACGTCTTGAACTCTCCCTGCGGCACGCCAACAGTGAGATCCGTGTCGCTTTTGAGACAATTCTTCAGGGTTTCCGGGTGCTTGCGGTGGAATTTCAGGCAGATATCCTGCCATCCCACATCGGCCAGCAGCCGTCCCTTGAGGTCGATTATGCTCATTTTGATGCCGGTGATGCGGTAGAGGTCGTCCATCAGTGCCTGGATTTCTGGCGCATCCAGAATGTCGGCAAGGTCCAGTTCGCCGATATCACCTTCCGGGTCAAGAATGCTCTCCAGTTTCCGCCGTACGCACGATTCGCTCTCCCGCAATGCCTGCTCCGCCCGTTTGCGCACGGTGATGTCTTTGGCAAAGCTGAAGCCAGTTGACATGCCTTGGAATTCCAGGGTATTGGCCGTGATCTCGACCGGGAATGTCGTTCCATCTTTGCGCCGGTGGACTGTTTCAAATGTTATGGAGCCGGAGGGTTCCTCCATGCTTCTGATTTCAATGAATTTCTTCCAGGTAAGGGAAGTATCGATATCGAGGACGTTCATTGTGCACAATTCATCGGAGGAGTAGCCGAGGCTCCTGCATGCGGAATCGTTGACGTGCAGGATCTTTCCATCATCCAGCGAGATCTGGAAAATGCCGATTGCCGCCTTACCGATACAGAAATGGGACAAGAGCAAGTCTTCTTCCATCCTCTTACGCTCGGTAATGTCTGTCGCTAGGCAGCAATTATATTCCTTGCCGTCGAAAGTGAGCAGATTGGAACGGATTTCCACCGGATAGACACGGCCATCCTTTGCACGATGACAGGTTTCGAAGGTATCCGTTCCATTCTCGCGCAAAACGTGCCAATAGTGGACAACCCTCTCTGGAGGACAGGTCGGGTCGATATCCTGTACCGACATCGTTACCAGCTCATCGCGTGTGTAACCCAGTGCCTGGCAGGCCGCATCATTAACGTAAAAGAAATGTCCATCATGTGTCATCCAGAAGGCCTGATCCACTGACCGGTCAACGGTGAACTGGGTGAAGCGCAGGGCCTGCACTGTTTCGGCCAACTCCCTGGTCCGCTCCACGACCCTCACTTCGAGCCCATCGCGGGCACGTGCAAGCTCTTCATCCGTGCGTCTGCGTTCGGCCAGCTCGTTCTCAAGTTCCCCGGTCCTCAGTCTGACCTGCCGCGTAAGAGACCTATTCCAGGCAATGATGACCGCGACAATCAGTAGTATCATCGCGAAAGCTGCCAGGAGGCCAGTCTGGAATTCCTTGCTGATGAAAAGCGACCGCGGTTCCATGGGTATCCACTTTTTGTACATGGCTTTTTTCTGGTCGGCACTGATTGCGGCAAGCCCTTTTTCCAAGATTCTGTTCAGCTCCGGCCAGTCTTTCCGCGTACAGAATCCCATTCTGTAAAAATATCCGGATTCGCCGGCTATCCGAAGATTTGTAATTCCCTCCTTTTCGATGTAATAGGACGCCGTCGCAAGGTTTTCAACGAAAGCGTCACTCTGACCGAAGGCGACTTTACGCAATCCGGTTTGAACATCAGGTGTCAGGTCAAGGTGCAATTTCGGATAGTTGTAAGCAATGAAATTGTGCGCGGCATAGTTGGACACCGCCGAAATTTTCATTCCGGTCAGTTTTTCCAGCGTGAGAGGACCTTTGACTTTCTCGCGGGCAATGATCACGACGGGAAATTCGAGGAAAGGCCTGGTGAACAGCAGATATTCTACACGTTGCGGGGTTTTCGTTGCCACATATGCGTCGATCTTTCTGCTTTTGGCCTTACTGATGATTTCATCCCAGTTACGCAGGCGGACGATTTCAAGGTGGATTCCGAGCTTTTTTTCGATTAGCGCAACGTAGTCGGCTGTTATGCCTTGGTACGCGCCATTTCTGTCGTAATACTCGACCGGGGGAAAGTCCGGATCGGGCGCCAGGCGGATGACCGGATGAGCTTTTAGCCAGGCTCTTTCAACTGCGGTGAGTGGGTCTGCCTTTTTTCCCTCAAGATTCAGGTTCCACGCCATTACAGCCAGAACGACAAACAAAAAAAGCGCTCCTGTCAGCCAAAGCCAACGGGAACGCTTCTTTTTTTCAGGGATGATTACATGTATCATTCACCTGCCCCCAATTTTCAAAACTTTAAGTACTAATTAGTCTGGTTTCCTACGGTATTCTCATGTAATAGTGTAAATAGTTTGAGTTGGAAAATTACCATTCTTATATACCTTTTTCAATAATTTTTCACTGAGCTGGGGATTGCATGAAAATTGTAACTGAGAAGGATCTGCTGAAGTTTAGACCAGACCTGTCAGGTCTCTGTACTTGATCTAGGTATCCGGCCTTCAGCTTAATCCTGACCTTCAAATTCTTCTTCAAATCCTCCATCGTTTCCCGTATATTACAGGGGTTTAAGGCATTTTGGGTTCCTCGGGAAAATGTTGTGGAGTCCTTTCAGGTAAACTGTTTCATCTCATCAAGCATCGGGAGTCGCAACATCATGAATCTTTTTCATCTGCGAATGATACATCTCGCCTTTCTGCTGCTGATTATTTCTCTGGTTGTTTACGGTGCCGACTACCTGATGTTCGGCGGGGCCGGGGAGATCGCTTCCAGCTTCATGGGGAACCTGGCCTTTCTGCCGATCTATGTACTCTTCGTTACCTTGATGATCGAAAAAATCCTGAAGGAGCGGGAACGATTGACGCTGCTCCGGAAACTTAATATGGTGATCGGCGTTTTTTTCAGTGAAGTTGGAACCGACCTACTGCGTAATTTTTACGATTTCCTGAAGAACCAGGGTGACAGTATCGCGCGTCTCCGGGTCGACGGATCGTGGTCACGAAGTGATTTTCGTGAGGCCTTGGAATTCTTCAAGAAAACTGAGATCAGCGTGGATTGCAGCAAGGGAGATCTGCCGGCAATCAAAGCTTTTCTGCTGGGAAAACGTGGCTTCCTGTTGGGTCTTCTGGAAAACCAGAACCTCTTGGAGCACGACGAGTTTACCGACCTCCTCTGGGCTGTTTTTCATCTCACGGAGGAGCTTGATGCACGGCAACGGCTTGAAGGACTTCCACAATCCGACCTGGATCACCTTGCTGGAGACATGCGGCGGGTGTTTGTCTCTCTTACTCGTGAGTGGCTCTGCTACATGGAGCACTTGATGAATGATTATCCGTATCTCTATTCTTTGGCGGTACGAACGAATCCGATGAATTCCGCAGCTCGGGTGGAAGTGCTGTGAAAAGCACTGGGGAGATTTTCTGTTTAACGACAAAAGGAATGGCCAACGCGGCCACCCCTTTTGTCGTTGTTGCGGGTTTCAAAGGTTTACTGTACTGCTTGTCCTAGCCGCCCCACGGCATTCTCGAGTACTCTTCGAACGCCGTGTCATAATACTGTTTGAAAAGCCGCTCATGTTCGCGCTCCCAATCAGCCAGCATCTTCAACGCCTTTTTGCCGTCACCTTCAGCTTTTTCAGCTGCTTTCTCATAAAACTCAGAGAAGTCGCGTTCAATCAGGAATGCCATGCGCAGAACCGGCAGGTCGGGGACCATTGATTCGAGAGTGGTACTGTCGATGGATTCGGTAACCGCACGATGCGAAAAAAAACCTTCCTTTTGCATCTCTTCTGCCATGGAGAGGTCAGCCGGCGCACCCTTCTTAAGCAGGTCAATCTGCCTCTGGATGAATTCGATGTGTTTTTGCTCTTCGGCAGCGAGGTTTTTGAAGGCGCCGATTGCCGCGGCATGGTTCAAACGTTCCGCGTTCTGCTCAAAGAAACGTTTGCCCTCTAACTCCCGCTGCATGGCATACTGATAGATTTTTAAAATATCCATTGTTATCCTCCTTTATAAATGCAAATGCTTGCATGTAACAATATACTGTTTGAGCCGAGTGTCAAATATTAATTAAATCCCTGCGCTGCTTTGCAAAAGGATCCAGCCTTTTCTTCAGCGCCTTCCTTTTTTACCCTCAGGATTGTAAGCGGTCAGTACTTCACAGAAGGCTCGGCGCGATGGTGGTAACTGGCTGTTTATAATGGTTTCATTGATCCGGAAGTGGCGACTGGCGGGTCAGGGGGAGAGCCCGGACCTTATGGCGTGGGTGGCTCTGGTGTGAGGCCTCACGGGGAGCCGTTTCAGCGTTTTTTATCAGGACCGGGGGTAGACAAACATTATGAAAAGCTGGTAGCATGCCCAAGCTGTTGTCCACTACTTTCCTGGAAATCCGTTCTTTTTCGGAACGTGGCTTCAGCTGAGAGCTCTGCCGAGAGCCAAAAAAATCGACCGAGGAGAAAGTGATGACCAAGCCCCCGTGCCGAACTATTGGCGACTTTTTACAACGATTTCTGCCGGCTGTTATGATCCTGTGTATTGTCGCTGCTTCATTATTGACGAACAAACTTCTCAGTGGAAATTCCCCTGCTACGCATATCGCACAGGATGTTTCTGAAAAGAGTGCTGCCGAACCCCGTGACCGGATCAAAACAAGTACCGGCATCATCCGGTCCGGAGAAACAATTTCTTCCCTGCTGGGGGAGGATTTCAGTGCGAGGGAGATCCACGAACTGGAGATCGAAGCGCTGGGTGTTTTTCCTCTTGCCAAAATCTGCGCCGGGAGGCCCTACCGACTGACACGCCAGGATGGCAACTTCAAGCGTTTCAGTTGCGATATCGACGATTCCGAGAAGCTGGTCGTGGTCCGTAACGGCGACGGGTTTGCTGTTTCCCGCGAAAAGATTCCCTATACGGTTGAACTTGTTTCAGTACGGGGGACGATCGAATCGAGTCTTTTTGAAGCGGTGCTGAAAATCGGCGAAAGCGAGCGACTGGCCATGCAGCTTGCCGATATATTTGCCTGGGATATCGATTTTTTTCAGGATATCCAGCAAGGCGACTCCTTTGAAGTGGTGCTTGAAAAGCGTTTTCGCGATGGGAAACCCGCGGGAGATGGCCGCCTGCTGGCAGCACGCTTCACCAACCAGGATCAGGTGAGTCAGGCTTTTTATTTCCAGGACGGCAAGCGAGGTGCGGACTATTACGACGAGAAAGGCCACAGTCTGCACAAGGCTTTCCTGAAGGCACCGCTGTCCTTCAGCCGGATTTCTTCCGGCTTTACCATGCGACGGCGCCATCCCATTACTCACCGGGTCAAAGCGCATCCGGCCATCGACTATGCCGCGCCAAAAGGTACGCCGATCCACACGGTTGGCGATGGCGCGATCATTTTTGCTTCCCGCAAGCGTTTCAACGGGAACTGTGTCAAGGTTCGACATCCGAACGGCTGGGTGACCATGTACAATCACCTGAGCAAATTTGGCAAGAACATCCGACCGGGGAAAAAGGTGGCGCAGGGGCAGGTGATCGGTTATGTGGGTAGCACTGGGCTATCGACCGGGCCGCACCTGGATTTTCGGATGTTTAAAAACGGGGCTTCTGTCAACCCGTTGAAGGTCAAGTCACCACCGGCCCGGCCTGTTTCTTCTGCAAATTTAGCCGCCTTCAGGATGGTAGTTGCCGACCGGATTGCACTTATGGAAACTTCTCCTGAGCAGAACACCGCCCGGGTAGTGTTGCCTGAGCAAACCTTGCGAGGCGTCAACTGACGGCGTCTGCTTAGATAAGAACGACAAAAGGGGTGGCCAGACGGCCACCCCTTTTGTCATTAGTGCGGATATCGATGTCTTGTCTTCGCGGTTATTCTTTGTCCACGATGGTTTCTCCTGCAGCAACCATCAGCTCGCTGATAAGCTTGGTGAAGCGGAGCGGGTCCTTGATCGGTGACCCTTCCGTGAGCAGGGCCTGGTCGAAGAGAAGTTCGCAATAATCGTCAAGTTTTCTGTTTTCCTTGTCTTTATCAAACAGTTTCTGCATGATTTTGGTGATGGCGTGGTCCGGGTTCAGTTCCAGAATGCGTTTTGATTCCGGGATCTCCTGGTTCATTGACTTTAGGATCCGTTCCATATTGGCATTCATGCCGTATTCATCTGCCACGAGGCAACAGGCGCTGTCGGTGAGCCGACCGGAGAGACGCACTTCCTGGACGCGGTCGTCGAGCTTGCCTTTGATAAAGGCCAGCAGGTCGCCATATTGCTTTTCCGCTTCCTTCTTCTTTTCACCCTCTGCCTTCTCTTCTTCTTCGCTGCCGAGCTCCAGTTTCCCGGACAGTACCGACTTCAGTTTCTTCCCATCATATTCCGTCAGGGCTTGCACCAGCCACTCGTCGATCGGGTCGGTGAGGAAGAGGACTTCGTAGTCTTTCTTCCGGCAGATTTCCAGGTGGGGTGAGTTCTCCACCGTGGTGCGGCTGGTGCCGGTGATGTAGTAGATTTCCCTCTGCCCCTCGGGCATTCTTTCCACGTACTCTTTCAACGAGACAGGGGCGCCCGCGTCTGTTTTTGTGCTTTCGAAGAGCACCAGTTCCTGGAGCTTTTCCCGATTGGCATGGTCGAAGTGGACCCCCTCTTTCAGAACCGGGCCGAATTCCTTATAGAACTTCAGGTAATCTTCCGGGGTTTTCTCTTTCATTTCTGCCAGGGTGGAGATGATCTTGGTCACCAGGTTCTTCTGGATCTTGCGGATCTGCTGGTCTTCCTGAAGGATTTCACGGGAGACGTTCAGCGGCAGATCACTGGAATCGACCACCCCTTTGATGAAACGAAGGTAGTCAGGAAGCAGGTTTTCGCACTTGTCGGTAATGAAGACTCTTTTGACAAAGAGCTGCACACCTTTGCGGTTTTCCGGCGTAAAGAGGTCGAAGGGGCGGTGTTCGGGGATGTAGAGCAGGGCCTTGAACTCACTCGTTCCCTCGGCGGAATAATGGATTGTCCGGAAGGGGTTACTGTAATCGTGGGAGATGTGCTTGTAGAATTCGTTATAATCATCTTCCGAGATTTCGCTCTTGGCGCGGGTCCAGATCGCCTTCATGGAGTTGAGGGTTTCTTCCTCTGTTTTCTTTATTCTATCAGCACCTTCGATCGGCTTGCCGTCAACTCCCTGCGGCAGTTCTTCCCGGGTGATGTCCATGGTAACGGGGTACTGTACGTAATCGGAATATTTCTTGATGATGCCGCGGATTCTCCATTCATCAAGAAATTCTTTCATTTCTTCTTTCAGGTGCAGGACGATGTCGGTGCCACGGGTTTCCTTCCCGCATTCCTCAATGGTATAGGTGCCGTCACCGATTGACTCCCAGCGAATGGCGGTATCTTTTGCGCCGGCGCGACGAGTTACCAGGGTGACCCGGTCCGCGGCCATGAATGAGGAATAGAAGCCGACGCCGAATTGTCCGATCAGTTCCGGGTGCTCCTGGACATTCTGCTCTTTCAAGGCCTGGAGGAAGGCCTTGGTGCCGGACTGGGCGATGGTGCCGATATTGGTCTCCACCTCATCGGAGGTCATGCCGATGCCGTTGTCGCGGATGGTGAGAGTGCCGGCTTCCTTGTCGGCGATCAGTTTGATCTTCCAATCAGCATTGTCTTCCAGAAGGGTTTTGTCGGTCTGGGACTCGAAGCGTGCCTTGTCAATCGCATCAGATGCGTTCGAAATCAACTCACGCAGGAAAATTTCCTTGTTGGAATACAGTGAGTGGATTACCAGGTCGAGCAGTTGTTGAACCTCGGTCCGGAAATGTTTCGTGGTCTTGGTCATGGGTGGTGATTCTCCTCTTTTTTCATTCTTTCGTGGATCCATGATCCCCGAGTGATTGGTTTTGCCCGGGGATCATGGATCCACGGATTCAGATCTCTGTAATATGGTGCAAACCTTGAGTTGTCAAAACTAATCATTTGATTCAATTTTTGCAAGGGCTATGATCAGTTTTTTTTCTTCCTGCGGATGGAATCCGGCAGAGGTACGATAGCGGCGGCAACTGTCTTGTTTCGGTCCCCGTGTCCGCTCCCGATTTCTTGACACCCGGAGAGGCCTGTGTTAGTGTAAATCCCTTGCAAAAAGGCCAGTTATGCTTCTTTTGGCCTAGACAGATTTACAGAAATCCCTGCTTCTCTACACAGTTCGGCAGAGGATGAGCCGCTGCGGTATTCCCGCCCTCTTTTCGGAGAAACCAATGTATTTTCCCGATTTTGAAACTTTCCGTTCCCTTGCAAGCCAAGGTAACCTGATACCCGTATATCGTGAAATACTGGCTGACATGGATACTCCGGTCAGCGCCTTCAAGAAAATCGATGACGGTCGCTTTTCCTTCCTCCTCGAGAGTATCGAGGGGGGCGAGAAGTGGGCACGCTACAGCTTTCTCGGTTCCAGTCCCGAGGTAATCATCCGCTCCAAAGGGAATGTCGTCGAGACACTGCTGGCAGACGGTACCTGCCTGCGTGAGGAAACCGCTGATCCGCTTGGTTTCGTCCGGGACTATCTGGCGCGCTATACGCCGGTCGAGGTTGACGGTCTGCCGCGCTTCTTCGGCGGTGCGGTGGGCTACATCGGCTACGACATGGTCCGCTACTTCGAGCGGGTTTCGCTGGACAAGCCGACCGAGCTGGATGCCTATGACAGCTACCTCGTTATCACCGACACCATCCTGATCTTCGATACGGTTCGCCAGAAGATCAAGGTCGTCTCCAATGCCCATCTGGAAGAGGGGAAATCTCCGGAAGCCGCCTACCAGGAGGCCCAGGCCAAGATCGACGCCATCATCCGGAAAATGAAAACCCCGGTACAGCCCTCCACGTCCGCAACAGCTTCGCAGCGGGTTGCCTTCCTCTCCAACGTCAGTCGCGAAGTCTTTGAGGAGTCGGTGGTTAAGGCCAAGGAATACGTGAAGGCCGGGGACGTGATTCAGGTGGTGCTTTCCCAACGATTTTCCGCCGACCTGACCGTTGACCCTCTCGATATCTATCGGATTCTGCGAACCTTGAACCCCTCGCCGTATATGTTTTTCCTCCGGTTGGACGACACCCTGGTCGTGGGGGCCTCACCCGAGGTCATGGTCCGCAAGGAAGGCGAACGGGTGGAACTCCGGCCCATTGCCGGCACTCGTCCGCGCGGTGCGAGCCGGGAAGCGGATGAGATGCTTGCCGGTGAATTGCTGGAAGATCCGAAGGAGCGGGCCGAGCATGTAATGCTCGTGGATCTGGGCCGCAACGATCTGGGTCGTGTCTGTAAAACCGGGACCGTTTGGGTTACCGAGCTGATGGTGGTGGAACGCTATTCCCATGTCATGCACATCGTTTCCAACGTACAGGGTGAGCTGGCAGCGGGGAAAGACGCCTTCGACGTGCTGCGGGCAACCTTCCCGGCCGGTACCCTGTCAGGCGCGCCAAAGGTCCGTGCCATGGAGATCATCGAGGAGCTGGAGCCGGTCCGACGCGAGATTTACGGCGGTGCCGTGGGCTATTTCTCCTTTTCCGGCAACATGGATATGGCCATTGCCATTCGCACCCTTGTCGTGAAGGACGGCAGGATTCACCTGCAGGCCGGGGCCGGCATCGTTGCAGATTCCGATCCGGCGACAGAATACCAGGAAACGGTCAACAAGGCGCGGGCAGTGGTGAAGGCCATCGAGATGGTGGAAGAAGGTCTGGAATAACATAAATAACCCTGAAAGACGTTGTAGGGGAGAAGCAAGGTTCATCTGCTTCGCCCTTGTCAGACAGTATCGGGCGAAGCAGGTGAAGCGTTTGCTTTGCCCCTACATCCGGGTATGATTCGACAAGGGTACATGTACCTGCGATATGTGTTACGAGGCATCCTATGCTGTTGATGATTGATAATTACGATTCCTTTACCTATAACCTGGTCCAGTATTTCGGCCAACTGGGCGAGGATGTGGTGGTTCACCGCAATGACCGGATCACCCTGGAAGAGATAGAGCGACTCTCGCCGGAGCGGATTGTGATTTCGCCCGGCCCCTGCTCACCCAACGAGGCGGGGATCTCTGTCCCGGCAATCCGGCACTTTGCCGGGAAGATTCCGCTTCTCGGGGTTTGTCTCGGTCATCAGGCAATCGGAGCTGCCTTTGGCGGGAATGTCATCCGGAGCAGTTTACTGATGCATGGTAAGACCTCTCCCATCTTCCACGACGGCAAGGGGCTTTTCAAGGGGCTGCCGAATCCCTTTGACGCAACCCGCTACCATTCGCTGATTGTGGAGAGATCATCTCTTCCCGAGTGCCTGGAGGTAACTGCCTGGGTCGAGAATCAGGAAATAATGGGGCTTGCCCATCGGGATCTGCCTGTCTGGGGCATTCAGTTTCACCCTGAATCGATCCTGACCGTGGGCGGAATGGATCTGCTGCGGAATTTTCTGGAGATGACGAAATAACATGTGCAGAGGCAGGCCCCTGTGCCTGCCCATTACAGCGGGCACCCACAGGGGGGTGCCCCTACAAGGTCAAATAATGATCAAAAAAGCCATCGCAAAAGTTGTCGAACGGGAGAACCTGACCGAGTCCGAAATGATCGGAGTGATGGACCAGATCATGTCCGGTGAGGCGACACCGGCCCAGACTGCCGCATTCATTACCGCTCTGCGCATGAAGGGCGAGACGGTGGAAGAAATCACCGGTGCGGCACGGGTCATGCGCGACCGTGCAATCCATATCAGGGTCGGGAAGAACGTCCTTGATCTGGACCGGGACGAGATCAACCTGGATCAGGAAACCATCCTCGATACCTGTGGAACCGGTGGCAGCGGAACCAATACCTTCAACGTTTCAACCACGGTGGCTTTTGTCGTTTCTGCCTGCGGTGTCAAGGTTGCCAAGCATGGAAATCGCTCGGTTTCCTCGTCCTGCGGCAGTGCCGATGTCCTGGAGGCCCTCGGTGTAAACCTGGACGTGACCCCGGAAACCGTGGAGCGATGTATCGCGGAGATCGGCATCGGCTTCCTCTTCGCGCCGGCCCTGCACGGGGCGATGAAGCATGCCATCGGACCGCGTCGCGAGATCGGCATCCGGACCATCTTCAATATTCTCGGTCCCCTGACAAATCCGGCCGGAGCCCAGTGCCAGGTTCTCGGAGTCTACCGGGAGGACTTGACCGAAAAGCTTGCCCAGGTACTGAAAAAACTCGGCTGCCGGCGGGGTTTTGTGGTGCATGGCCTCGACGGCATGGATGAAGTAACCCTGACCGGAGAGACAAGGATTGCCGAAGTTACCCCCGAAGAGGTCACCTCCCGCCTTTTCAGCCCGGAAGAGCTGGGACTTGGTCGCTGCACCCTGAAGGAACTGCGAGGCGGCGACGCCCAGGAAAATGCCGCCATTGTCAGGGAGGTGCTGTCGGGCACCGCAGGGCCGAAGCGTGATATTGTACTCCTGAATGCGGCATTTTCTCTGCTGGCTGCCGGGAAAGTGCCCGGGCTTGTCGAAGGTCTTGCCCTGGCAGCGGAAACCATCGATTCGGGCCGAGCCTTGGCTCAACTGGAGAAGTTGGCTGCTTTAACGAATAACTAGTACAATGTAACACCTGAATTCAACCCCCCTCAATCCCCCCTTGTCAGGGGGGAAGCCTTTATGTCTCCCCTGACAAGGGGAGGTTTTGAGGGGTTACATGCGAAAAAACAAGAGTTACATGGTTCGAGAACTCAAGGCCGGCTACCGTGTCAGCAGCGGAGAGGTCGTGCCCCTTTAACTGATTGGAATAGAAACCAAAGATGACTGATACTCCGGATGTTCTGAAAAAGATAATCGATTATAAACAGGCCGAGCTTGCCGCGGCAAAGTCCCGGGTCGGGCTTGCCGAGCTACAGGCGCGGATTGCCGATTGTCCGCCGGTACGGGGCTTTCTGAAGGCACTTCGTACAACAGACGCTGCCGGGCAGACTGCCGTAATAGCCGAGGTGAAAAAGGGCTCGCCCAGCAAGGGCCTCATCCGTGCTGACTTTGATCCGCTTGACATTGCCCGAACCTATCAGGCAAACGGTGCTTCCTGTCTTTCCGTGTTGACAGACGAGCATTTTTTCCTCGGTCATCTCGACTACCTGGCCGCGATCCGTAACGAGGTGGGTATTCCGCTGCTGCGGAAGGATTTCCTCTTTGATGCTTATCAGATCTACGAGGCCCGGGTTGCGGGGGCGGACGCCGTGCTGCTGATTGCCGCCATGCTTGACCTCAATCGCTTGCGGGGTTTTCTTGCACTGGCCGGCGAGCTGGCGCTGGATGTCCTGCTGGAAGTCCATGACGAGCGGGAACTGGAGATGGCCATGGAGACCGATTGCCCTCTGGTGGGAATCAACAACCGTAATCTTCATACCTTCGTGACCGATCTCGGGACCACGGAGCGGCTCTGCGCTAAGATGCCGCCAGACCGGTTTGCTGTTGCCGAGAGCGGCATCACTTGCCGGGAAGACGTGATTCGTCTTCGAAGTGCCGGTGCCCAAGCCTTTCTCGTGGGTGAGTCGCTCATGCGCGAAAAGGATTTTGGCAGAAAGCTTCGGGAACTCAGGGGAGAAGCCTGACGAGGTGTTTGACCGGATGGACAGGCTTTCGCACCGAAACGCTCCAGCGTGCAGGCAGGATCTCCAGGATACAGCAGCAAAGAGTAGTGAGGATCTTGAGCGTCTGCTCAAGGTGTCTTTGTAATTCCTGAACATTTTTCAGGGGACTTCCATCGCATGCCGTGTTTTGCTCGGTGAGCGGTATGCACAGCTAGGTGTTCTAACTATGGTTAAAGTCAAAATCTGCGGTATTACGAACGAGGAGGACGCTCTCCAGGCGGTGGATGCCGGAGCTGACGCCCTTGGGTTCGTTTTCTATGACCTGTCGCCACGCTGCATCTTTTATGAGGCCGCGGAACAGATAATCAAGAAACTGCCTCCCTTTGTGATAACGGTGGGGGTTTTCGTGAATAATCCCATCCAATCCATCAACCTTGCGGTGGAGCGCTGCGGCATCCAGGTGGTGCAGCTCCATGGAGATGAGACGCCGACTTTCTGTGCCGGACTGCCGCACAAGATCGTCAAGGCGTTCCGGATCCGCGATGTCACGAGTCTCGATAATATCAAAAATTACCTGGTGTCCGGTTTTCTCCTTGATGCGTATGTGCCGGGCTCATACGGTGGCACCGGACTTACTTTTAACTGGGAGAGCGCCAGGATTGCGAAGCAGTACGGTCCCATTATCCTGGCCGGCGGCCTGCACGTGGGCAATGTTCGCGAGGCGGTGGCAACGGTACAGCCTTACGCTATCGATGTTTCCAGCGGGGTTGAGGCATCGCCGGGCAAGAAAGACCATGCCAAGGTCAAAGAATTTATCAAGCGGGCAAAGGGATTGTAGGATTCCGTTGCGAGAATAAGTGGAGGAGTTATGAAGATACCGGATACTGCAGGCCATTTCGGCCAGTTTGGTGGAAAATTTGTCCCGGAAACCCTGATGCCGGTCCTGCTGGAGTTGGAAAAGGCTTATCAGGAGTATAAAAACGATAGGGAATTCAAAGAGGAATTTGCCTATTACCTGCGGGACTACGTGGGCAGGCCGAATCCCCTCTATTTTGCCGAAAAGCTGACGAAAAGGCTCGGAGGTGCCAAGATCTATCTGAAGCGGGAGGACCTGAACCATACCGGCGCCCACAAGATCAACAATACCATCGGCCAAGGGCTTCTGGCCAAACGGATGGGTAAAAAAAGGGTTATAGCCGAAACCGGGGCCGGCCAGCATGGCGTAGCAACGGCCACGGTGGCTGCCCTGATGGGGATGGAGTGCGAGGTCTTCATGGGAGAGGAGGATATCCACCGCCAATCAATGAATGTCTTCCGCATGAAACTTCTCGGCGCTACGGTCACGCCGGTACTTGCCGGTACCGCAACCCTCAAGGATGCCATGAACGAAGCGCTGCGCAACTGGGTCACCCATGTGAAGTCGACCTTCTACGTGATCGGTACGACTGCAGGTCCCCATCCCTATCCGATGATGGTACGCGATTTCCAGGCCGTTATCGGCCATGAGACGAAACTGCAGCACGAGAAGGCTGAGGGTAGGCTTCCGGACTATCTGGTTGCGTCGGTTGGCGGCGGCAGCAACGCCATGGGGCTCTTCTACACCTTCCTCAAAGAGGCTGATGTGCGGATGATCGGGGTCGAGGCGGCCGGGTACGGGATTTCATCCGGTAAGCACGCTGCACCACTGTGCGCCGGGAAGGTCGGGGTGCTCCATGGCAACAAGACCTATCTCCTCCAGGATGAGGCCGGCCAGATCGCCAATGCCCATTCCATCTCTGCCGGGCTCGATTACCCGGGTGTCGGGCCGGAGCATGCCTGGCTGAAGGATACGGGACGTGCGGACTATGTCTCCATAACCGATGAAGAGGCCATGGAGGGCTTCCGGATCCTGACCGAGGAAGAGGGGATTCTTCCTGCGCTGGAATCTTCGCACGCAATTGCCCATGTCCTGAAGCTGGCACCGACCTTGCCGCAAGACAAGACTATCGTGGTCTGCCTTTCCGGGCGGGGTGACAAGGATATTCATACCGTTGCTGACTATATGAAGGTTACGTTGTAGGGTTACTTTGTTGCGGGCGATGTTTTTCTCGAGAGGATTTTGCCGGCAACATCTTCGACGGTGGCGAGCAGGTCCTTGAGCAGAATAGGTTTGATGATGTTCCGAGTGATTCCCAGCTTCCTGGTTTCCTCGATAAAATCGGAATCTTCGTTGGCGGTGGTAAAGATTATCGGGACCTGAGCGTCCAGGGCACGGACTGACCGTGACATCTTGAGACCATCCATGACCGGCATTCTGGTGTCTGTAATTATGATATCGGGCCGATACTGTTCGAAGATAGCCAACCCCTCTCTGCCGTCCTGGGCCAGATAAATTTTTGCATAGCGAGCCGCAAGGATTTTGTGGATCGTCATCCTAGTGATCAACTCGTCCTCGACATACAAGATGGAAAGATCCAGCTTGTCGTTGTGTATGTAGTTCACGTCCTGTCTCCAAACTCATTGTTACGGTAATGACACTTTTCTTCGCAAAATGCCTGGTACCAGAGAAATTCCGCTGTAAATAGTTATTCCTTCAGCAAATATCGAGCCTCTGCCGGCTGCCAAGCCCGGTGAGCCCTGCCTTACGTAAACTAAACATAAAAAATCCCTCTCTGTCAAGGGGGGAAACAGAAGGTTAAAATTGGGCTACAAGGTTTTCCTGAAGCGGCTTACGGCAAAGCCGAGGATGACGATGCCGAGAAGGAAGAGGGCGAGAAGCTGCTGCCAGAGAATACTCAATCCGACCCCCTTGAGAAAGATGCCGCGAATGATGACCAGATAGTAGCGGAGCGGATTGAGAAAGGTGAGCCACTGCACGGTCTCCGGCATATTTTCGATCGGGAAGGCGAACCCGGAGAGGAGCATGGCCGGAAAGATGAAGAAGAAGGCGCTCATCATGGCCTGCTGCTGGGTCCTGCTGACCGTGGATATCAGGAGGCCGAAGCCGAGGCTGCTCATGAGAAACAGGGCGGTCGCACCGAACAGCAGGGGAATGCTGCCCCGGATCGGAACGTCAAACCAGAAAGCTGCCACCAGGGTGATCAGGGCCACGTCGATAAAGCCGATCAGGATAAAGGGCACGGTTTTGCCGAGGATGAACTCGCTGCGGCGGATTGGGGTAACGATGATTTGTTCCATGGTTCCGATCTCCTTTTCGCGAACCACGGCCATGCTGGAGAGGAGCATGGTGATAATAAAGACGATGTTAGCGATCACGGCCGGGACGTAGAAGTTGCGGCTCTCCAGGTTTTCGTTGAACCAGGCGCGACTTTCCATCTCCACCCCGCCGACCCGGAAGGAGGGACCGAAGGCCCGCGCCGCCTGCTCCAGACGGATCCGGTCGTTGTAGCCGGCGGTAATCATTCCAGTATACGTCAGCACAATCCCGGCGGTGTTGGAATCGGTTCCATCCAATAGAATCTGCAATGGGGCAACCCGCCCGGCGCCCAGCTCTGCACCAAAGCCCCTGTTCATCCTGAGCACGGCCTTGACCGTGCCCTGATCAATAAGTTCCTCCACTCTTCTGTCACCGTACACATGCTCGACGATTCGAAAGTAGCCGGACTCGGCGAAACGGGCGATCAGGTCCCGGCTCGCCGGGCTGTTGTCCAGGTCGTAGACCGCGGTCTTGATGTCCCTGACATCGGTATTGACCGCATAGCCGAAAACTATAGTCTGGAATATCGGGAGAACGAAGATGATGACCCGCATCTTCGGGTCCCTGAAGACCTGGATGAATTCTTTCACCAGCATGGCTTTCAAACGTTCGAACATGGAAAAACCTTTGCGCTTTTGTCTACTCGATTTTCTTCCGGAACTTCCGGACCGAGAGTGCCAGTATCACAACGGCGAAAACGACGAGCAGGGCCACCGGTCCGGCCATGACTCCCAGCCCCACGTCTTTCAGATAGATTCCCCGCAGAATGGTCACGAAATAGCGGGCCGTCACGATATGGGTTATGACCTGGATCGGGGCAGGCATGTTTTCAATGGGGAAGATG
>Ga0105099_10000166_pt1 | contig 43048 bp, 51 predicted proteins | sample PPLLak3cmMay2015_2_FD_79138 | JGI IMG/M metagenome (GOLD analysis project Ga0105099, IMG submission 79138) | Freshwater sediment microbial communities from Prairie Pothole Lake near Jamestown, North Dakota, USA - PPLs Lake P8 Core (1) Depth... | ecosystem: Environmental > Aquatic > Freshwater >... | reverse complement strand
CACGTCGCCATAAAAATAATAGCCTCTTATACCGAAGATCAAATTATAACATCCGATCCTTCACAACTACTCTCTATAAAACAAAGCAAGGAGGAACTTGAAGGTATTGAAGCAAAATAAAATATGATATAATGTGTATATGAAAGGTAAAGGTTTAATTATATTTTTTACACTAATATTTGTGCTCTTGGCTTTTAAAGCATCTGCCCAGCTACAAACTGGAGACATAGTACTTGAGATAAATCCTGAATATCCAAAAGCAAATGAAAATGTAACAGCAACGCTATCTACATACACTACAAACCTAAACACTGCTAAAATTTCTTGGAAATTAAATGGTGAAGTAAAGCTCGAAGGTATTGGTAAAAAAACTTTTTCTTTTACTGTCGGCAGTAATGGATCAAAAACAAATCTTCAAGCAACAATAGAGACAATAAACGGCTCCGTCGTAAATAAACAAATAACCATATCTACTTCTAGTGTAGATATGCTTTGGGAAGCATACAATACATACACACCACCATTTTATAAAGGAAAAACCTTAGCTCCGATAGAGGGCAGTGTCAAAGTCGTTGCCATACCTAGTGTGCCAAATATGGCTGGTTTTGATTATCTATGGAAAGAAGGTGGAAAAAAGAAATCAACATATTCTGGGTATGAAAAAAACTTCGCTATTTATAAAAACAATTACCTCGACAGAGACAATACTATAGAAGTTTCACTATTAGATCTTTTTGGAAATACTGTCGGCAATAACCGCATAACAATAACTCCAAATGATTCAAAAATAATTTTCTATGAAAAAGATTCCGTTCTCGGCACAAATTGGGGTAAAGCTTTAAGTGATGGATTTAAAATAAATAAAAATGGAACGACAATAATAGCTGAGCCTTATTTCTTTTCTATTAAAGATCTAAATGCGCAAGGCTATTCTTTTAAATGGTCACTAAACGGAGAAAATATAACAAAACCCAATCAAAAGAACGCTTTGTCCATAAAACCAGAAAGTGATAAATCAGGAACTTCTACTATTAAAATATCCATTAATAATGTTAATACTCTTTTCCAGAGCTTGGAAAAACAATTAAATGTCAATTTCTAAATTTATTAAAATATTTTTTGTTGTTACCTGTTTTCTATTATTAACAACAAACACAGCAAGTGCGCAAACAGAAAGAACTTTTTATTGGTATAAAAATACACTTATTACAAGCACATCAAAACCAACGCCAGACATAGTTGGCGTTTCTGGACCTTTTGTTGATCAAATGGCCTGTAACCAAAATCGTAATGTATCTTTACAAAGATACCCTTCACTTTCATTTGGATATTGTTTTGCATCTACAAAAACATCACTAGGTGAAAACAAAGACAAGCCTGCAGAAACAAAGTGGTATTTATATTATAGTAAAAGCGGTGACACATCTCCTAGCCGATGGGAATTCCCTGGCTTACAACCATGCAACGATAAAATAGCAGAAATGTTACTCAAAAAAGACCCAACAATAAGAGTAGCTGATAGTTGCACGTTTAATGAGGACTTTACTGGAGGCATACCTACACCAAAACCCTTAGATACTGATACAAGCTATCAACTTCTTGCTCCCTTGCCTGGACTTAAAACTTTTGAGTCTGATCCACAAAAACAGGGTGGTGCTTGTGCTTTTGGAAATTACTTAAACATCATGATCAAACTGATTCTGGGAATTGCTGCTGTACTTGCAATGATAATGATAATAAAAGGTGGTTTTGAATATATGGGAAGTAGCTTACCTTCTGAAAAAGAGTCTGGAAAGGGAACTATAACAAATGCCATATTTGGACTTATTCTTGCCCTTGGCGCTTACCTTATCCTATACACAGTAAACCCAGATTTATTAAATTTTTGTAGTATAGGAAAGCCTATAATAGTACCTACAACAGTAGAGGAGGAAACACAATAATTTATGTCAAAAAGAAATTTTATATTATTAATAATAATCCTCGTAATTGTAACTACAATCACTCTTTTTTATTTTTATTCAAATAAACAAGAGAGTAGCTTACCATCTTCCTCTGGTACAAATTTCCTTTCAGAATTTTTCCCTTTTACAGACAATACAAAAAAACCACCGACAGATACAGAAAACCCTATAGACATATCTGGCTATGTCCCTCCAACTACAGAAGTAGTATCAGTGAATAAATTAAAAAAAGTATCTAATTTACCGATAGCTGGCTATGGAGTTTTTATGAAGGAAAAATTTAAAGATGTATCAATAGTCCCTGTTCCTCCTGTAATAGAAAACCCAGTAGAGGTAACGACAAAGACTGTTACAAAAAAACCAACACCTCCACAAACAGAATTTGTCCCAGCTTTAAGATATATAGAGAAAGCGACTGGAAATGTTTATCAAACCTTTGCAGACAAAATAGACGAGCGTAAAATAACTACGACAATAATCCCTCAGATTTACGAAGCATCTTTTGGAAATAAAGGAGAATCAGTAATAATACGATATTTAAAAGAAGATACTAAAACAATAGAAACATTCGTAGGGTCCCTGCCAAAAGAAATGTTAGGAGGGGATACATCAGAGAAAAGTGAAATAACTGGTTCTTTCTTGCCTGAAAATATTACAGACCTAAGTGTATCGTCTGACACTTTAAAAATATTCTATCTTTTTAACTTAAACAACAACGCTGTCGGTGTAATGTCTGACCCACTAGGAGCTAAAAAAGTTCAAATATTTAATCACTCATTCACCGAATGGCTAAGTGCATACCCAAATAATAAAATTATTACCCTAACGACAAAACCTGCAAGCAGCGTAGGAGGATATATGTATGCAATAGACCCAAACAGAAAAGACCTTGTTAAGGTTCTATCAAATATAAATGGATTGACAACACTGACAAGTCCAAACAGTAAATTAGTTCTTTTTGCGGACAACACTTTATCACTAAAGATTTTTAACACAGAAACAAAAGAATATATACAAACAGGAGTAAAGACGATGCCAGAAAAGTGTACATGGAATACCCAAAATACGGTCATTTATTGTGCAGTACCTAAAACACTTGAAAATATAAGTTATCCTGAAAGTTGGTACCAAGGGGAAGTATCTTTTAAAGACAAAATCTGGAAAATAGATGCGACAAATGGAAGTCCAACACTTCTTGCTGATTTGATTTCCATATCTCAAGGAGAAGAAATAGATGGAATAAAACTTGCATTGGATGAAAATGAAAACTTCCTTTTCTTTATAAATAAAGAAAACTCCAATCTCTGGGAACTTGGTTTAAAGTAAAAAGTTAAATGTAAAAAAATGATTTTTAGGGGGTTTTGAGCGCGACGGCGTGAAAACTTCAGGATTTTTTAAGCTTCAAAAAATCTGTACCCTAAAAATTATTATTTTTATGTTTAACTAAAAAACAGGTTATAAATCTTTTCTGGCGGACAAGACGAAGCCAGTGCCCGCAGGCGAAAAGTTTTACAACCTGTTTTTTATTTAAATAGCTCCAATATATTTAATAACAACACGGCGAGAAAGTCCTTCTCCTGTGGATTCAGTTTTTAAATCATTCTCTTCAGACAAAAATTCATGAATTATACGACGTTCAAAAGCGGACATAGGATCAATCTCTATGCTTGATTTAAAATATCTTGCACGTTCTGCCATCATATGGGCTACGGCACGTAAGTTGTCTATTTTTTTCTTTTGGAAACCATTAATATCAACCATGATATTTAACTCTTCTTGATTTTCTATACCCCTCTTTGCCTCAACCATCTTGCGAGCAAGGTGATTTAGAGCATAGAGAGCCTCACCATCACGTCCTAGAAAAAAGTGTGGCTCAGAGACTTCTACCGCAAAACAAGTAGTCTTTGGCCCGTCATCTAAAATTGAAATCTCTTTAACTGAAACGGTGGTCTTTTCAACTAACTCCTTTATTAAATTTTGTATTTCATTTTTGTTCATAAAAATTATTTATTTATCAAAGCCAAAGCATTCTTACTTTTTCTATTTGCATATAATTGTTGCCCTATTGCAAACACATTACTAGTAATCCAGTAAAGTGCAATAGCACCAGAAACACTATAAGCGATAAATGCAACAACGAAAGGGAAGACATACTTCATCTGTGTCTGCATACTTTTTGAAAAATTTTCTTGAAAAGAACCTTTCTCTGCAGTATTGCCCGCTACGGGTTTAGGCATAAAATATGCTTGAAAGAATTGTGAAATTCCAGCCAAAATAGCCAAAAACAAAAGTCCTTTTCCGCTGATATCAACAAGCCCTAAAAAATTCATACTAATTTTCTCTGGTATGCTAATAAATGAATATAAAGAAGTGCTACTAAAGCTCAATTCCTTTAAGAAAACATAATACAATGCGAAAATAATTGGTATTTGAATCAAAACCAAAAGACAACCAGAAAATGGGTTAGTTTTATGTGTTTTATAAAGCTCAAATGTCTGCTTGGCTTGCTCTTCTTTGCTGGCACCACTATCTTTTATCTTTTTAAGTTCTGGAGCAAGAAGATTCATCTTTGCCTGACTTTCAATAGAACGCTGTGAAAGTGGAAATAGAAGAACTTTAACAAAAAGAGTAAGAATAATAACAGCTATTCCGACATCCCCACCAGGGATAATCGAAACCAAAAAAGCTAAAGCATTTAAAAGTGGATTATATAAAACTGTATCCCAAATATTCATAAGCATTCTCTTATCTTATCTTAAAATAAGAAAAAAACCAACTCTTTTGGTTGATTTTTAAAAACTTTATGAAATAAGCTTATTTTAAAGGATCAATATGATTTTTCTGCCAAGGATGACAACGTAAAATTCTATAAGAACCGAGAAGGACGCCTTTTAAAATACCATATTTTTTTATTGCTTCTTTTGTGTATTCTGAACAAGTTGGATAAAAAGCACAAGAATTATTTCTTACAAGACCAAAATACTCTAAAAATTTACTGATAGGTATAGATAAAAATTTTTGATAAAAAACAATAAATTTTGTAAATAAATATTTCATGGTTCAATTTTATTCACCATGACCCTGAGTTTATCAAATGGATCATAACTTATTTATAATATTTTTTATCTCATTTTCAAGATTAACTATCGGATTATAAATTTTATTTTTTTTACCAGCAAAAACTTGTTTACTTTTATTGCCAAAAATAAAAACACCGACAAAGCCAGTAGGGAATACATCAAAAAACTTTTTCAAAACAGCATATCCTCGTCTCCTTAATAAATTTCTTTTTACTGCCATTTTTTCAACAGACTTTGGAACAACAAAGGAAATTTTTGGAGGAATATTATTCTTTTCTAAAATATATTTAAGACTTAAATTAAAAGAACGAAGAAAAACCCCATCCTTGAAGATTTTATCCACAGCCTTTTTGTCGGCTCTGTTATTTTTAGGAAGCATAGTTTGATTTAAAAAAATTAAACTGAGAGTTTGGCACGCCCTTTTTGTCTTCTTCGTGTTAAAACCTTTTTACCATTTTTAGTTTTTGATCTAACAAAAAAACCATGAGCTTTTGCTCTTTTTCGCTTTTTAGGTTGGTATGTTTGTGACATAAACTTAGTATACTAAAATGATTACATTATGTCAAAAACTCAAATGGTAAGACTTTTCTGGCAAGCAAGACGCAGCCAGTGCTTGCAGGCGAAAAGTCTTACCATTTGAGTTTTTGAAAAACATTATCAACAGTTTATCAACAGAGTTAATAAGTTTTTAAAGGTGTAGTTTAAAAAGTAAGTAGTATAATGTGAAGCAATAGATAAGTATGAATTGGGTTTTAGATTAAAAAATTAATATTTAGTGAATTTTAAAAATGGACACAAAACAGCTTTGGAAAAATTGTTTAGTTGAGATAGAAACCGGTGTTTCAAAAGCAAATTTTAGCACTTGGTTTAAAAATACTTGTATTTTAAGAGAAGAGTTAGGGGTTGTTTATGTTGGTGTCCCAAATGAATTCGTTCGTGATTGGTTAAAAACCAAATATCATAAACTAATAACCAAAACTATTGCTGATTCATATGAAAATATGCGCGCTGTTGAGTATGTAATAACTAAAATTGAGACAAATAAGCAAGAAATAATAAAAACAAATGAAATTCAAATAAATAAAGAACTTCCTTTAGCTGATTTATATATAAGCCCTGAAGACAATCTAAACCCAAGATACCGTTTCAATTCCTTTATAGTGGGTTCTTTTAATGAACTTGCGTATGCTGCTTCCCAAGCCATAATAGACAACCCTGGAACAAAATATAATCCATTCTTTGTTTATGGAGGTACAGGACTTGGCAAAACCCACCTAATACAAGCAGTAGGAAATTCAATAAAAGAAAAATATCCAAACAAGAAAGTAAACTATATAACACTAGAAAGGTTTGCTACTGATTTTATTAATTCACTACAAAACAACAAAGCTAATTCATTTAAAGAAAAATATAGAAAGTATGACTTATTAATAATCGACGATATCCAATTTATTGGAAAAATGGAGAAAATTCAAGAAGAGTTGTTCCACACATTCAATACTTTCTATGAAAATAACAAACAAATTATTTTTTCCTCGGACAAACACCCAAACCATATACCTGAGTTAGCAGATCGATTAAAATCACGCTTTGCCGCAGGTATGATAGTCGATGTATCCGAACCAGAATACGAATCAAGACTAGCGATTTTAAAAGTAAAATTACAAGAACACAACATTGACCTAGACCAAGAAATTGTTGAATATATAGCTTCAGTCATAAGAGGTAATATAAGGGAACTAGAGGGAAGTCTCAATACTATCGTGTGTCAATATCGCTTGAAAAATAAGCCTCTTTTATTATCTGAAGTAAAAAATTTATTAAAAAACAATATAAAACCAAAGAAAAATGTTTCAATAAAAGATGTAGTAAAAACAATAAGTGAATATTATAATTTAGAAGAATCAGCTATTTACGAAAAAACAAGAAGAAAAGAAATAGTAAAAGCTCGACAAGTTGTTATGTATCTATTAAGAGAAGACTTTAATGTTTCATACCCTTTAATAGGACAAAAACTTGGTGGAAAAGATCATACGACAGTAATTCACTCTTATTTAAAAATCAAAGAGGACTTAAAAAATGATTCACAGCTTATGCAAGAGTTAGAACAAATAAGAATAATGTTTAAATAGCTGTTAATAAGTAGTTTAAAAATAAAGAATTGCGAAGATATAAACTGTTAAGAAACACAAACAAAAAAGTTAAATTTTGGGAAATAAAAAAAATTAATAAAAAATAGATAAAGTTATTAGTTGTTTAAAAAACATATATTATAAAAATAAGTCATAAAAAATAATATTAAAATTAATTATCCACTTATCAACAGGACTAATAGTATTAATAAATTAAATATATAAAATATAAAAATATGAAATTAGAATGTGAAATTGAAAAAATAAAAAATGCAATTCTGCAAGTAGAAAGAATAACAGGTAAGAATTTAACACTTCCTGTTTTAAATTCAATTTTATTTATTGCAGAAAAGAAATCATTAAAACTACGTGCAACAAACTTAAGTCTTGGTATTGAAATAGAAATACCTGCAAAGATTGAAAAAGAAGGTACTGTAGCTATTTTAGGGTCTGTCTTAGTTGGTATTTTTTCTAACTTTTATCAAAATGAAAATGTATTAATTGAAGAAAAAGATGGAAATTTATTGATTAAAACAAAAAAGACTCAAATAAAGTTAAAAGGACAGCCACACGAAGATTTTCCAACGATTCCAAAAGTTGATGGTTTAACTTTTGAAATTGAATCAAAAAAACTAATAGAGGGCATCAAGTCAGTTTATTATAGTTCTTCTATTTCTGATATAAAACCAGAGATTTCTAGTGTTTTTATTTATACAGATGAAAATCATTTGGTCTTTGTGTCTACAGATTCTTTTAGGTTAGCAGAGAAAAAAATAAAAGTGAAAGGAATTGAAAAAATAACAGGTATTATTATTCCATTTAAAAATATTCCAGAGATTTTAAGAGTCTTTGGAGAAATTTCTGGTGAAATAAAAGTTTGTTTTAATAAAAATCAGATTTCTTTTTCTTCAGACAATAGTTATCTAACATCAAGAATTATAGATGGGATTTTCCCAGATTATCGTCAAATAATTCCTAAAGAATTTAGCACAGATGTTGTTGTTTTAAAACAAGATTTTTTAAATGCCTTGAAATTATCAAATATCTTTTCAGATAAGTTTAATCAGGTGAATCTTTTAGTTAAACCAAAAGACAAAATTTTTGAATTATCTTCTCAAAACAACGATGTTGGAGAAAATAAAACATATCTAGATGCTGTTATTTCTGGGGAAGGGGTAGAATTAAGCTTTAATTATAAATATTTTTTTGACTGTTTCCAATCAATAAATACAGACAGTATTTCTATTAAACTAAACCAAGCCTCTAGGCCTTTGGTTATTTCTGGTGTGGCAGATAATTCTTTTACTTATTTAATAATGCCAATGAATAAGTAGATCTATGATTGAAATAAAGGATTTACTTCTTAAGTTAGACAATCTTCTTGTTTCAGAGGAAATAAAAAAACAGTCTATTTGTGATGCTATTGTAAGCACAACCAAAATAAAACTTTCCTTAGGAGATATAAAAATAAAAAATAATATTGTTTATTTAAATATAAGGCCTATTTACAAGAATGAGGTTTTTATAAAAAAGGATTTGATTAATTCAAAAATAAAAGAATTTTTAGGTGAAAAAGCACCACGAGATTTTAGATAATTATTGAATTACATTAAAGAATGAAATTGTTTCAGATCTGTTGTATGCAGTGTCATAGGAAATTATTTTTATTTCATTTTGATCTTTTAAGTTTTCTAAGTCTGACGGTATAAATGAAAAATTAAAAGGAGCAGTGGCTGAGCTTATAAATATATCATTTATAAAGATATCTATTTTTTGTAGTGGGAAAAGCCCAGAGTTTTTAATTTGTAATTGTATTTTTTGATTTGCTAAATAGTTTGTATTTATATTTGGATCAATTATTAAAACAGTTGGCTTTGATTCGTTTGTGTGGATATCATCTACTAAAATAGGAGCGTCTACCCAACTTACTATTGGATAATAGATTTTATTTTTAGCCCACCAGTTCTGAATAGGTATTTCCCAGTGGTTAAATTGTGGATTAGAAGATGGGTCTACGGGGGGTGCACCTAATACATCATCTCTATCTATCCAATAGAGTATTGAGTGTATATTCGTTATAACTTTTTCTACAGTCGTTTCTTTTGGAGTAAATTCAGTTGCTAGTTTGTTTGAAATCCTATCAATAAAGAAATGTTCATTTCCTTGCCAGAACCCTCTTAAAATAGGTTTTATGATGTTTGGATTAGTCTCTAGGTCTGGTCTTTCAAATTTTTCGTTAGGGAGATTGTTTAATGCTTCTGTTATAAATTTATTCCAAATAGGACCAGCGACAGCAGAGCCACCTTTCTTCATTGGTTTGTTATTATTATTTCCTGCCCATACACCGACTACAATGGAAGGAGTATATCCAATAGTCCATGCGTCTTTGTTGTTGTTTGTTGTTCCTGTTTTTACAGCGACTTCTCTGTTTGGAATTTCTAGTACTGAATGTGCCCCAAAGGTAGGAATTCGAGCATTGTTGTCAGACAATATGTTTGATATTGTCAAAGCTGTATTTTTTGGTAATACTTCTTTTGTTCTTTGATTAAATTCTTCTAGAACTTTTCCTCCACCATCTTCAACCTTTAAGATCCCAGTATAATTATTTTTTACACCTTCATTTGCAAATATTCCATAAGCTGAAGTCATATCAAGAAGTGAAACTTCACCACCTCCGATAACTAAAGTGAGTCCATATTGATTTGTATTAGACAGAGTGGTTATTCCCATTTCTTGTGCTGTTTTGAAAGCGTCTTTTAGTGTAACTAAATATAGAAGTTTTACTGCTGGTATGTTTATGGATTGAGCAAGTGCGTCTCTTAACTTTAATGGTCCACGGAATTTTCCATCATAATTATCTGGCATATAACAATCTGACTGATTGTGTCCACGAAGAGCCCTTCCATATTCATCACAGGTGGTTTGAAATTCTGTAGGTAAGTCAAAGAGCACTGTATCTGGTGTAAACCCTTTATTGAACGCTGTGGCATAAATAAAAGGCTTGAAAGAAGAACCTGGCTGTCTTGTGGCTGTTGCTATATTAAAATTTCCATCAATTCCTTTATCAAAATAGTTTCTTGAGCCAACCATTGTTAAAATTTGCCCTGTTTTTGGGTCTATTGCTACCAATCCTGTGTTTGAGCCATTCCAGTTTTTTTCGTTTTCTAAGGCACCTTCTTGGGCTATTTTTTCTCCTTTTTCTTGTAAATTATAATCGAGGGTGGTAATGACTTTTAAACCACCATTTTCTACAACATCTGCTCCGTATTTTTGTTCTAAATAATCTTTAATAAAAAAGACAAAGTGCGGTGCTCTTATGCCCATCATTGCTTGTGGTTGGAATATTACAATTTCTTTTTTTGCTGAATCATATTCTTTTTGATTTATAAATTTTACCTCTAGCATTCTAGATAAAACTAAATTTTTTCTATTTTCTAATTTGTCTTTGTTTTTACCATAAGGTGATAGCATTGTTGGAGATTGTGGAATTGCAGCAAGATAGGCTGCTTCAGGTAGACTTAAATCTTGCGCTTTTTTATTAAAATATGTTTTAGAAGCTTCTTCTATGCCGTAAATATTTCCACCATAAGGATTTTCATTTAAATAATATTCTAATATTTTTTCTTTTGGCATTGAGCGATCTATTTTAATTGCCAATACCCATTCTTTTATTTTTCTTAAAATTGTTTTTTTTGAAGTGAGAAGTGTATTTTTTACTAATTGTTGTGTAATGGTTGAACCACCACCACCTATGCCAATATTAAATACATTTGAAACAACGGCTCTAATTGTTGAAGTTACTCTCACTCCACTGTGAGTATAAAAACTAGAGTCTTCTATTGCGATAGTTGCATTTTTTATATTTGTCCCCATTTCAATAAATGGGATATATGTTCTTTTTACATCTTGATGTATATCAAAAAGCAAAATTTCTCCAGTCCTGTCATAAATTTTAGTGGAATTAGCTATTTTTCTATCATTGAAAGAACGAAAATCTGGAATCTTTACTGAAGATATCCAAATAACTCCTGTCCCTATTATAAAAATAAAAATTCCAGCTCCCAGGAGCTTTATATTTGTTGAGAGTAATTTAGTTTTATGTTTTATTGGCACAACTTAATCATAACAGAAAGTATGTTATATGGAAGACCATATAACAATTGCACTCGGACATAAGACAAGTAAACTTGTTTATGCTCCTCATTTATTGTTATAATCCAGAGAATGAAGGTTATAACAGATGAAAAAATAATAGATGAAGTACTCTCTAGGGGGGTTGAAAACATTTACCCAAATAAAGAAGAATTTAAAAAAGTTCTAATGTCAGGGAAGAAAATTAAGCTTTATTGTGGCTATGATCCTACTGCTAAATCTCTTCATATTGGAAATGCAATATCAATAAATAAGCTTGGTAAATTTCAAGAACTTGGTCATGAGGTTATTTTCCTTGTTGGTGATTTTACTGGAATGATAGGTGACCCTACTGATAAAACTGCAGCTAGAAAAAAATTAACAAGAAAAGAAGCTCTTGAAAATAGTACCAACTATCAAAAACAGGCATCTCCTTTTTTAAAATTTGATGGAGAAAACGCAGTTAAAGTTTTATATAATAGTGAATGGAGTGATAGATTAACCTTTAAAGATTTGATAGAAATTTCTTCAAATTTTACAGTTCAACAAATGATTCAGAGAGACATGTTCCAGCAACGCTTGAAAGAAGAAAAACCTATTTATTTACATGAATTTTTGTATCCACTTGCTCAAGGTTATGATAGTGTTGCTATGGATGTTGATTTAGAAATAGGTGGAAATGACCAGACCTTTAACATGCTTTGTGGTAGAGATTTAATGAAAGCCATAAAAAGAAAAGAAAAATTTGTTTTGACAATGAAACTTTTAGCTGATGAAACTGGTAAAAAAATGGGGAAGACCGAAGGTAATATAATAAACCTTGATGAAACTCCAGAAAATATGTTTGGACAAGTTATGGCATGGTCTGACGGCTTAATCATTTCTGGATTTGAACTCTGCACAAATGTATCTATGGATGAAATTAATAAAGTTAAAGAAAGTTTAAAAAACCCAGACAACAATCCACGAGATTTAAAAATAAAGTTGGCTCATGAAATAACAAAAATAAATCATGGAGAGAAGAAGGCAAAAGAAGCAGAAGAAAATTTTATAAATACTTTTCAAAAGAAAGAAATTCCAGAAGAGATGGAAGAGATAGTTTGTAAAAAAGAAGAAATGCTTAGTGATGTTTTAGTGAAGAGCAAGATTTTGTCTTCAAAAGGTGAATACAGAAGACTTGTTTTGGGGAATGCAGTTCATGATTTAATAAAAGGTGAAAACATAACAGATCAAAATTTAAAAATTTTAGAAAACTTAACACTAAAAATAGGAAAGAAAAGATTTGTGAAGATAATAATAAAATAATCCCGCAAATGCGGGATTATTTTTAATAGTTATCTTTGTCAAAAAATTTTTCTTCAGCGTCCATATCTTCTTCTAGGATTGATTCTAACGAATCACCTAGATCATCATCTAATAGATCATCGTCAGTATCATTTAATTTGAAATTTTTTTCTTCTATTTCTTCTTCGTCCATAATATTTAAAATATTCTTTTTAAAAACGACCAATTAATTAAAACAACTTATAAATTTAATTATTTTGTACCAAAATATAAATAAATTGGCAATTAAAAATGTGGATAACTTCTATTTAAGACATGCAAAAGCAGTAAGTGCTATTGCTATGGCATCTAATTCATCATCAGATTCTTTAGAATTATCCATTTTTACAAGTATTTTTACCATTTTTGTGACTTGTTTTTTATCTGCTCTACCATAGCCAGTAGTAGCAATTTTGATTTGTGGAGGAGAAGCCTCAAAGATTTTTAGGCCGGCTTTTGCACATTCGTATATTACGACTCCGCGTGCTTCGGCTACACGCATGACGGTCTTTTGATTCGTTGTTAGAAATAATGTTTCTATAGATAAAACATCTGGTTTGTATTTTTTAATAATTTTTTCAATTTTTTCTCCAATCAAAAAAAGTCTTTCTGAAAAATTTAATTTAGCAGAAGTTTTAAAACATTCAGAAAAAATAACAGACTCATTTTTATCTTTTGGATTTTTTTCAAGTATTGCTATGCCTAATCTTTCAAACCCTGGGTCAATTCCTAAAATTCTCATAAATAGATTATAGCAATAATACATTTTCACACCCCTTGACTTTTAAGGATAATTATGCTATTATTTTAGTTGTGAAGTAAGTTCGTTGAAAATCTTTGTTTTTTAGATATTAGTTTTATTTATAGCTTTTTGAATGCCAATTTATTGGTTTTTAAAAGGCTATAAATAACTTTAATTATTAAACTAAAAAGCAAAAAAATGAAAAAATTGATGTTTGCTGCTATGATAGTAGCTTTTTTACTTTCTTCTTGTAAGAAAGAAAATAATTATTATTATACAATACCAGAAAATGAAGGTATTGTTACCATTGAAAATGGTTATGGATCTGTTTCACTAGACAATCAGAATTATTATGGCGGAGAATTTTTTAGAGCACAAATTAAAAATTTATCCAACAAAAGGATTGTTATTGATACAATTGAATTTTCAATTTCAACAAATTTATCAATTGAATTATATGTTTTTAATGTGGATTTACAATCTTTTTTAAGATGGAGTAAAATTGATTTTAAAGAAGGAGTGTCAAGTGAGTTTGGTGCTAATAAATTGGTATTTCCAGCTAATAATTTAAAAATATTAGGTCAATTTATTTCATATCCTTTACCTGAAGTAGAGGAGAGTGGAAACATAGATCTGATTTTTTCTGGGAATTTTCAGAAGTGGAATCATAATTTTCCTTATCCTTTTACGTATTTTTATATAGAGATAAAAAAAATCTCTTATAAAGAACTTGAGACAGGAAAAAGAAAAAAAGTATTAAAGGTTCCCGTTAAATTTGAGTTAGGATGTGGAGTTGGAAAGTAATATTTAAAAGGGCGTTGATTGGTAAAACAATCAACGCCCTTTATTAATTTATTTTTTATTCTGCGTTAGTATAGACATCTTGGACGTCGTCATTTTCTTCTAGATCATCAACAAGTTTCTCTAATAATTCTAAATCCTCATCTGAGGCGGACACGAGGGTTGTTGGTTTCCAGATTAATCCTTCTGATGTTTTTTCTTTAACAAAAGACCATACGACAGAGCCTATACTAGCTAGGGCAAAACCATTTTTTACTAAGATATGTTTTACATCTTGTGCTGTTCTGTTTTTGCTGTCAGTTAGAGTTTCTATAATTATTCCTACTCCACCAGGGCCATAAGCTTCATAAGTTATAGTTTCCATACTTACTCCAGGTTCAGAAGCTTTTTTGACGGCTTTCTCAATTATATCTTTTGGCATATTTACTTTCTTTGCTTTTTCAATAGCTGAACGAAGTCCTGGTGAATCTTTTCCACCAGAAAGCCTTGCTTCTACTGCAATAAAACGAACAAGCTTAGAAAAGATTTTACTTTTTTTAGAATCAGTAATAGCTTTCTTGTGTTTTATTTGAGCCCATTTATTATGTCCTGACATATTTTTATAAAAGTTTACTTTGTAAATTTTTTGGTATTTCTAGTCCGAGGTGTTCGTAAGCTTTTTCAGTGGCTACTCGTCCTCGTAGGGTTCTCTCAAGTAATCCTAATTGAATTAAATATGGTTCCAGTACTTCTTCTAGTGTTGCTTCTTCTTCAGAGAGTGCAGCTGCCATTGTTTTCAATCCTACTGGACCACCTTTGAATTTTCTTATCAAAACTTCTAAAAATTTTCTATCAGAACTATTTAATCCTATTTCATCAATTGAAAGCATTTCGAGTGCACCTTTTACTGTGCCTTTGTCTAGCTTTTTTTTATTAACTTGAGCAAAGTCACGACAACGTTTCAAAAAATAATTTGCAGTACGAGGAGTAAAGCGACTTCTTTTTGCAATCTCACTTAATCCTTCTTTTTCTAATTCTATTTCGAGTAGTTTACTAGATCTATTTACTATTTCTTCAATTTCTTTATTTGAGTAAAATTCTAGTCTAAAGACTCCACCAGAAAAACGTGAACGTAGTGGGGAAGACACGAGGGCTACACGAGTCGTGGCTGCTATTAATGTAAATGGAGGGAGGTCTAATTGAATGGTACGAGCAGATGGTCCTTTACCTATTATTATATCCAAGACGCCCGACTCCATAGCAGGGTAGAGAATTTCTTCAACCATTTTATTGAGTCTGTGGATTTCGTCTATAAATATTATGTCACCAGGAGATAGATTTGTTAGAATTGAAGCTAAATCACCCACTTTTTCTATTGCAGGGCCTGAGGTTATTTTCATTTGTCGTCCAGTTTCGCTTGCGATAAGGTGGGCGAGGGTTGTTTTTCCGAGACCTGGAGGACCATAAAATAGAAGATGTTCAGGGATATGTCCTCGTTCTTCTGCTGCCCTTAAAAGTATTTTAACGTTGTCTTTTATGTGTTTTTGGCCAATATATTCATCCCATTTTGTAGGACGAAGGGCTTGATCTAGAAAGGAATCATCTACCTTCTCAGTATTTTCAGGGGGCTTATTTTTTGTTTTTTTGATTTTGTCACTTGACATTTGTTTTGTAGTATGCTATACTCTTAATGTAGTTAATTATACACAGTGTTTCCACTACTGTATCCACATTATAGCATTTGTTTAAAGTTCTTTATAGTATAATTAGCTTACGAGAGATTTTTCAAGAAGGCATTAATCTCTAAGCAATCAGCCACCGGTTATATAATTTTACGTAGGACGTTCTGGTACTTTTTAAGTTTTCTGGAACCATCCTTCAAGAATTTATTACTTTTGGGGCTTAGCCCTGAAAGGATTGTTTAGAGATTAATGCTTTTTTTATTTGTCTAAAAATTTTTTTACATTAGGCTTGAAATATTTTTTTCCTTTTATCATTTTATATTGATGATAATCTTTGCTCATATGTGAACGATGGACTTCTTTAAATATGTTATCTATCTTATCTTGTAATCCATGTTCTAAAATTGTGCCATAAACTGCATATAATATATCAACTAACTCTTTTGCAATATTTTCCAAATCACCGTTCTTGACTCCAAGAATATATTCTTCTACCTCTTCTTTCATTAATGCATATCTAAGATTTGACCTATCTTCAGGAACTAATGAAGGTTTCTTGAGTACAGGAACCTTAAATTTTTTATGGAATGATTTTACTAAATTTATTCTTTTTGTCATACATTAATAGTATATCAAATACAAAATAAATTAAAATTAAGTTGTGAGGTTGTGAGGTCTTGCCTCACATATTATATATCTGATATTATTAATATTATGTCTATAAGAAAAATAAATTTTGTTGAGGGGGAGTTTTATCATATTTATAATCGTGGAAATAGTAAACAAAAAATATTTAATGATACAAATGACTATAAACGTTTTATTGATTTGTTGTTTTTAGCCAATTCTAAAAATAATTTTAATTTATTTAATCTTTTTAAGAATGGAAATTTGTATGATTTTGATAGGGGAGGTGTATTAGTAGATATTGGGGCATATTGTTTAATGCCAAATCATTTTCATATTTTAATTAATCCCAAAAAAGAAGGTGGAGTAAGTAAATTTATGCAAAAACTTACAACAGCTTATGTTATGTATTACAACCAAAAATACAAAAGAACAGGCGGTTTATTTGAAGGAAAATTTAAATCTGAACATATAAATAATGATAGGTATTTAAAATATATTTTTTCTTATATTCATTTGAACCCAATTAAATTAATAGAACCAAAATGGAAAGATGTTGGAATAAAAAACAACAACAAAACTATTAGTTTTTTAAATGAATATATTTTTTCAAGTTACCTTGATTATAAAAAAGAAAATAGAGAGCAGAAAATTATTTTAAATACAGAATCTTTTCCAAATTATTTTCTAACGCAAAAAGACCTTGAATCAGAAATTCTTTATTGGATAAATTATAAATTGTGAGGCAAGACCTCACAATTACTAATAATTATAAGGATTTTTATTCTTCGTTTAGATCAACAACACTTTGGACTTCTTCAAAAGAAGTAATTCCATTTATTATTTTAACAATTCCATCTTGACGCATGGAGAGTATTCCTTGTTTTTTAGCTATTCTTTTTATTTCTCTTTCACTTGGATTTTCTGGAATTATTTTTTCGATGGCTTCATCTGTGAGAATAGCTTCAAAAATTCCCATTCTTCCTTTGTAACCAGTTAGGTTACATTTTTCACAACCAACAGATGTATATACTTTGAACTCTTTATTTATATCTATATTATATTTAGATAAATCTTTTCCTTCTTCTTTTATACTATCTAAAACAATTTTTATTGTATTTTTTTCTTCTTCTGTTTGTATTTTTTCTTTTTTACAATATACACAAAGTTTACGAACTAATCGTTGAGCAATGGAAAGGGAAAGAGCAGAGACCATGATTTTGGGATTTACATCAAGGTCAATAAGACGTGGTATAACACCAGCGGCATTATTTGTGTGTAGTGTTGAAAAAACCATGTGTCCAGTTAGGGCAGATTCGATGGCTATTTTTGCTGTTTCAGAATCTCGTACTTCACCAACCATCACTACATCTGGGTCTTGTCGTAAACATGAACGTAGTCCCTCTAAAAATGTGTAGCCTTTTTCTTCATTTGTTTGGGTTTGAGTTATACCAGTTAAATGATATTCAACTGGATCTTCAATTGTGACTATCTTTATCTCTGGAGAGTATATTTTTCTTAAAAATGCATATAGGGTAGTTGTTTTACCTGATCCTGTTGGTCCTGTTACTAATATTAAACCATTTGGCTTGGCTATTTCTTTTTGAATTATTGAAAATAAAAATGGCTCGATACCAATATCTTCAAGGTCTACTCTGATAGATTTTGGGTCAAGAATACGCATAACTATAGATTCTCCATAAGCTCCTGGAATGAGTGATGTACGAATATTTAATTCCTCCTCCTCTTCTTTTATGCTAAAGCGTCCGTCTTGTGCAGTTTTTGACGTTAATTTTATTCCAGAAAGGAGTTTTATTCTAGTGTTAAGTAATTTATAAATACTAATTTCAAAAAATATTACATCTTGCAATACTCCATCAAGACGGAGTCTTAATCTCCCTCTGTCTTTTTCTGGTTCAATGTGAATATCTGATGCTTTGATTGCTATTGCTCCTGCGAGAATTATTTCAAGGATATGAGATAGTTTATGGATTTGGTTTCCTTCTAAAGCTTCTTTTATATACTTTTCAATATCTTGCATTTTTTGTATATTTTTTGCTGTATTTTTTAGAACTTCTGAAGAAATTTCAAGTCCACCGATTTTTGAATTTTCAGCTTGAGAAATTTCTTTATATCTTTCCCATACTTTATTTAAACTTGCAAAAGAGACCATATAAAAAGATGGTACTAAGGATTGTCTCTCCATTTCTTCTTTTAATTTGTTTAACAAATCCTTAGCAGGAGAACGCACTGCTATAAAAATATTTTTTCCAGAAAGCTTAAACGGAGCGACATGCATTTCACGTCCATCTTTTTCAGAGATAGCTCTCAGTGCTTCATTGTCTATCCCTATTCTAGATAAATTTACATAAGGAAGATTATATTTTGATTTTGCTAATATTTCTACCAATTCTTCCTCTTCTTGTTTTTGTAGGTCAAGCAATTGCTTTTTTTGTTTTTCTTCATCAAAATCGTTCATTTGATATAAATTATAGCTTATTTTTACTTTAAATTAAAGAGTGTGATACTATTTAAATATGGGAATAGTTTTAAAAAATATAAAAGATACAGAGAAAGTTGCTAAAGATTTTTTAAAGAATTTTGTAGAAAAACATGATATTTCTTTTAATAAAGCTTTTGTCGTCGGTCTTTATGGGGATCTAGGAGTAGGGAAGACAACTTTTACTCAATTTATAGCAAAATCTTTTGGTATAAAAAATAAAGTAAACAGTCCGACTTTTGTGATTATGAAAAAATATATTCTACCAAAGCAGGGCGCTTACAAAAATTTTCTGGCGGACAAGACGAAGCCAGTGCCCGCAGGCGAAAACTTTTGTAAGCGCCCTGCTTTTAAATACCTTTTTCACATTGATGCATACAGGTTAAAAAATGAAAAAGAATTATTAAATCTTGGATGGCTTGATATTATCTCTGATCCAAAGCACTTAGTTTTTATAGAATGGCCAGAAAATATAATTAAAGCTATGCCGAAGAAACATCATAAAATTCACATCACTCACACAAAAGAAGGGTATAGAAATTTTAAGATAAAAAAAGCTTAAAATGTTATAATTTTCAGTATGGAGAAAGCTCATAAAAAAAAATTAGTCTTATTGGATTCACATGCCATAATTCATCGGGCTTATCATGCATTACCTGAATTTTTGTCTTCAAAAGGTGAACCAACAGGTGCTCTTTATGGTCTTGCTAGTATGCTCATGAAGATAATCACTGATTTGAAACCAGATTATATTGTAGCTTGTTATGATCTTCCGCAGAAAACTTTTAGAAAAGAAGTTTACGAAGGATATAAAGCAGGTAGAGCAAAAGCAGACGAAGGGCTCATTGCTCAGTTAAAAAGTTCTAGACAAATTTTTGAGGCATTTAACATACCGATATATGATTCACCAGGATTTGAAGCTGATGATGTCCTTGGCACGATAGTTGATAAACTAAAAAACGAAAAGAATGTAGATATAATTATTGCATCTGGAGATATGGATACAATGCAATTAATCGATGGCAAAAAAGTGCAGGTTTATACATTAAAGAAAGGTATTAATGATACTATTTTATACGATGAAGATGCTGTAATTTCGCGATTTGGGTTTGAACCAAAACTTTTGCCAGATTATAAAGGGCTTCGCGGAGATCCATCTGATAATATTATTGGCATAAAAGGCATTGGAGAAAAAACAGCTACAAATCTGATTGTAAATTTTGGAACTATTGAAGAAATTTATAAGAAGATAAAGAAAGAGCCAGACACTATTTCAAAAGCCGGTATCAGTCCAAGGGTTTTAGAGTTAATTAAAAATAACGAAGAAGAAGCTTTGTTTTCTAAAACATTAGCGACAATAAGGAGAGATGCACCGATAAACTTTTCTTTGCCGGAAAAAACTTTTTGGGAGAATGCGGACTTGAAAAAGATTGAAAAAGTTTTTAGTGAATTTGAATTTAGAAGTTTGTTTGCAAGGCTTAGGAATTTTTTTAACAATGCAAATTCTGGCGATTCTTCTCTCCAGAATTCGCACTCTGTCTTGGAAGGGCAAGATTTATCTGTTGGTAGCGAAGATTCCTCTAAGAAGAATCGCCAGAATTTGCCAGAGATAGATTTAAATAAATTACAAGAGGCTTCTATTGCTTTATGGCTTATAAATTCAGATATAACAAATCCTCAACTTGATGATATATTACTTTATGCAAAAACATCTTCTTTTGAAACAGCATATGAATATATCTTTAAAAAATTAAAAGAAGAAAACCTTGATAAAGTTTTTGAAGAAATAGAAAAACCGATTATTTCAATAGTTAAGAAAATGGAGGATTATGGAATCTTGATAGATAAAAAATATTTTGAAAATTTATCGAATGAATATCATGAAGAATTAGACAAACTTACAAAAAAGATTTATGAGATGGCAGGAACAGAGTTTAATATAAATTCTCCAAAACAAATGGGTGAGGTTTTGTTTGGAAAGATGGGGATGAAAACAAATAAAAAGAAAAATGCTAGTGGATCTTTTTCTACGAAAGTTTCAGTCTTAGAAGAGCTTGAAGAAGATAATCCAATTATAAAAGAGATACTCTCTTATAGAGAACTACAAAAATTACTTTCGACTTATATAGATGTTATACCCAATATGACAGGAGAAGATGGAAGATTGCATGCAAAATTTTTACAAAATGGAACGACAACTGGAAGATTTTCTTCTCAAGATCCAAATTTACAAAATTTGCCAATAAAATCAGAATTAGGAAAAAGAATTAGAGATGGTTTTGTTTCAAAAGAAGGATATAAATTAGTTGCTTTTGATTATAGCCAGATAGAACTTCGGGTGGCTGCTATTATGTCTTTAGATATAAAAATGACACAAATTTTTAAAGACAGAAAAGACATTCATAATGGCGTAGCTTCTTTTGTGTTTAATATTCCACTTGATAAGGTAGACAGTGAAATGCGACGAAAAGCTAAAGTTATTAATTTTGGAATTATTTATGGAATGGGAGTTTCTTCTTTGAAAAAAAATCTTGGTGGTACACGAGAGGAAGCACAAAAATTTTATGATAATTATTTTAATCAATTTTCTGGAGTACGAGATTATTTAGAAAAAGTAAAAGAATTTGCCACAAAAAATATTTATGCAATAACTCTTTTTGGTAGACGTAGATATTTCCCAAATATAAAATCCAGAATTCCTTTTTTGAAAAACATGGCAGAACGCACGGCCATAAATGCACCTTTCCAAGGTACAGCGGCAGATATAATAAAACTTGCTATCAGATATGCAGAAGAAGATTTAAAGGAAGCTCAATTATTAGATAAAGCGCACCTCATTCTTCAAATTCATGACGAACTTGTCTATGAAGTGAAAGAAGAGTTTGTTGATAATGCTATAGAGATAATAGAAAATGCTATGCAAACAGTCTTAGAAAGGTCATATTTAAAGCATAAAACTGATATTCCTCTTTTGGTTCATCATGGCTTTGGAGACAACTTAGGTCAGGTTAAATAGCATCTTTTTTTGTGATATAATCAAAACTATGGAAGCAAAAATTAAATCTCATAAAATTCTTTTTAATTCATTTATGTTTTATTTTGCGTTATTTTTTATTGGCATTTTAATTGATTTAATATTTCCAACGCAATTGTTTAAGAATGTATATGTTTCTTATTTAGGACTTATCCTTATTGCAGTAGGTTCAATTTTGATTTTTTGGATTAAGGCAAATTCAACGAAAATTAAAAAAGAAGTTTTAGAAAAAGGAAATTTTAGAAAAGGGTTATATCGCTATACAAGCATACCTACTCATTGGGGTATATTTCTATTAATATTAGGATTTGGTATTTTGATTAATGCTTTTTTCATGGTTGTAATAACGACTTTGTCTTTTTTTGCAACACTACCTTTCTTTTTAAAAACACAGAAAAACGTTCTTTCAGAAAGATATGGTGATCAATACAAAGAGTATAAGAAAAAAGTTAGATTTTAAAATATGATATATCTTTTTACAGGCGATGATGTAAAGAATAAGCGTGCCAGCTATGAAAAGTTTTTAGAATCTTCTCAGCACGGAATAGAGACTTTTTTTATTAATAAAAATGATTTTAATGCTGTTCAGATTGAAAGCCTTTATTCTGGCTCTGGATTATTTTTTGATAAATGCATAGTTGTGTTTTATAATATTTTTGAAAATGAAAATACACGGGATTTCATTTTAGAAAAATTAAAATTAATAAATGAATCAAAAAACAGTTTTATTTTTTTAGAAGGTAGTTTAAATAAACCTATCCTTGAGGCTTTTAAGAAAGTAGAAGCTGTAATAAATATTTTTGAGTTATCAAAAGCAAAAAAAGAAAGATATGATAATTTTTTATTAGCCTATGATCTTGAAAGAAGAGATAAGTTGAATTTATGGATTCATTTTAGACAGGCAGTAGATTTAGGAGTCGGAATGGAAGAACTTATTGGTGTTTTATTTTGGAAAGCGAAGGATATGATATTAAAAAAAGATTTTAAAAAGTTTTCGGAGAAAGAATTGAAAGATTTTGCAGGTAAATTGTCTTACTTATTGCCAGAAGCAAGGAAGAACGATATTGATGCAGAAACCCGATTCGAAACCTTTCTACTTGAAGCTTTTTAAAAATCTGTTATTATAACAAGATTGCGTTGTTGCGCCCGTAGTTGTTTTGGTAGGTCGTTAGATTTGTTGTGTTTTATGGTTTAGTTTTTATATAAAGTAATACATGCGCCCGTAGCTCAGCTGGTAGAGCAGATCCCTTTTAAGGATAAGGTCCTCGGTTCGATCCCGAGCGGGCGCACAAAGTGATTTTTTAAGGTAGTAATATTCTATATGAAATTAATTACATTAAATCTTTGGGGTGGTATTGTCTATAAATCTTTAATACAATTTATTAAAAAAAATTCAACAGATACTGATGTTTTTTGTTTTCAAGAAATGCTTTTTGGTGACATGCCTAAATTTACTAAACTTCTCAAAGCTAGAGAAAATCTTTTTGATGAAATATCAAAACAGCTTCCAGAGTTTACTTCATATAGATATATTTCTCCATCAAAAAAATTTCAAGATGAGTTAATAAATTTTAAAGCTGGACAGGTTATTTTTGTTAGAAATTCAATTAAAGTAAAAAACAACGGAAGTTTTCGTTGTTATGATAAATTTCCTATTGGAATGAATGGAGGTGGAAGGTTGACCGGTAGTCTTCAGTGGATTGATTTAAAAATTGATAATAAAAATATTACAATAGCGAATTTCCATGGGCTGTGGCAAATGGGAACAAATAAAAAAGATACAAAAGAGCGAATTACTCAATCTAAAAAAATAATTAATTTTATTAATATGAAGAAAGGTAAAAAAATTATTTGTGGAGATTTTAATTTGGCACCAGACGGAGAAAGTATTAAAATCTTAGAAAATAAAATGACCAATTTAATAAAAAAATATGATATTAAATCTACTCGTAGTAAGTTTTATAAAAAAGAATCAAGATTTGCAGATTACATTTTAATATCAAGAGATATCTTAATTAAAGATTTTAAAGTTCCAAAAATTAACATCTCCGACCATCTTCCTTTATTATTAGAGTTTAAGTAAATTTATGAAAAATACATCTATTTTAATTCTTCACGATGTTAGAAGTGTTGAAAATGTCGGAGCTATGTTTCGCACATCCGATGCTGTTGGTATAGATAAAATTTATCTCACTGGATACACCCCTACTCCACTTGATCGTTTTGGTAAAGTCCGTAAAGATATGGCTAAATCTGCACTTGGGGCAGAAGAATTTGTTTCATGGGAATATAAAAAAAGTTTATCTGCATTACTTAGTAAATTAAAAAAAGATGGGTATTTGATTATTGGGATAGAACAAGCAAAGAATTCTGTTGATTACAAAAATGTAAAATTGCAGAGTAAGAATGCTTTTATAATGGGTACTGAGGTTACTGGTATCCCTAAAAATATATTAAATAAATGTGACATAATTGCCGAAATACCGATGAAAGGGAAAAAAGAGTCACTAAATGTCTCTGTGGCCTGTGGTGTTGCTTTATTTAGAATTTTAGATAACTAAACTTTATAATTTATACATAGAAAATAATTAAAAAACGATAGTTTTGCTATCGTTTTTAAATTTTGTAATACAGATTTCTTGTAAGGAGCAATTTCTTTTATTGCATCTCTCATTTAAAAGGTACAGAAAGAACACTTATTGGGAGACGCTCTCCAAATTTGGTAATCTGTCTATTTACCCATTTTTTTAAGTTTTTATTATTGATACCAATATCAATAATTGATAATTGTGGGTGCTCTTCCACAATTGCCAATCTGCACGACTTCATTGCTTTTTCTACAACAAATTCATTTATCTCAGTTTCAGTCATAAAACTGAGCAGTCCATACACACCATCCATACCATTTTCTGAAAGCTTTTTATCAGTTAAAACTGATAAAATATCACTTAGGTGAAATTCTTTTGTTTTCATGTTTTTAGTTATTAAATGATTTAGTTTTCCCAACCTCCACAAAGAAACTGGGAAAACCAAACCAAACAAATAACCAAAATCCATTGTCAAAAAACTACCACTTATTGTGATATTAAAATATTTAATTTAGTTTGTCAAGACAGTCTTTATATTTGAGACACATTTTTATTAATCATTTTTGATGTATTGAGCAAAAATGTGCACTTCGTCCATTTATTACTTTTTTTATTATGATTCCTTTACAATCATTTTTCATGCACTTTTCTCCTGTTCGTCTGTATGCTTTATGGTGAAGCTGAAATTTACCTTTTTCACCATCGATATTTCTATAATCTGACATTGAATCTCCTCCGAAATCTATTCCTTTTTTCAAAATTTTTTTCATTACAGCAAACATTTTTCCAAATTCAGAGTTTTTTATTTTTTGGATTTTTCTTTCTGGATGTATTCCTGTACGCCAAAGTATTTCGTCAGAATAAATGTTACCGATTCCAGCTATTATGCTTTGGTCCATTAAAACTATTTTTACTTTACCATTTGGTTTTATTTTTAACCTTTTTTCGAAATCTTTTAAAGTTAAGTTCTTATCTAATGGCTCAGGACCTATATTTTTTAAATGTTTAGAATTATTTATTGTTTTTGTATCAAGTAAAGTTATTTTTCCAAATTTTCGTGCATCTGAGAAAGCTAAGTTTTTTCTATTATCAAAAGTAAAAACAAAATGTACAAATCTATTGTATGGATCTTTTAATGCTGTATCTTTTACTGGTGACCATGACCCAAACACAAGGCCAGACCTTTTTGAATTCTTAAGGTCTGGCCTTAGAGAAGGAGTAAATTTATATTGTCCATATAATAAATGCCCAGTCATTTTCATATGGATTAAAATTGTCTTACCTCCAGACAGATTTATTAAAATATTTTTTGCTCGTCTTTCTACTGAAATTATTTTTTTATTTAAAACTTCTTTTTTGAAAACAGTAAAAAACATTGGATTGGCAACAGATTCTTTTTGACGAATGTCTTTTGTGGATAAATCTGTCCAAACGTCTTTTATTTTCAAGCCCAAAATTGTTCTTTTAAGACCATTTTTTGTAGTTTCTACTTCTGGTAATTCAGGCATTTTAGAATAATTATTTTTTTCCTAGAATTTTTAAAGCTTCTTTTATTTTTGTATTTACATCCATTTCCCCAGAGATATTTTTTAAAGCTTCTCGTGCTTCGTTTTGAGAATATCCTAATGATTTTAATGCATCGAGAACATCGATCTCTCCTTGTAGAGAACTTCCACTTTTTTCTTTTCCTATTTTGTCGCGTAATTCTATCACTATCTTTTCTGCAGTTTTCCTGCCAATGCCGGACACCTTTGTAAGGTAGCTGGTGTCTCCCGTGGATATAGCTTTTCGTAAAGATTCGATAGATGCTATATGGAGTATTGCTAAAGCTGACCTTGGTCCAATGCCAGAAACATTTAGTAATAATTCAAAAAATTCTAGTTCTTCTTGTTCTAAGAATCCGTATAAATCAAATGCGTCTTCGCGTACATGGGTATGTATAAATAGAAAAATCTCACTGTCTATTTTGCTTGTCTTAGACAACAAATCAGGGGATACTGTTATTTTATAACCAACTCCAGCTGTTTCAACTATAATGAATTTTTCTGTTTTTAATATTATTTTACCTTTTATGCTTCCTATCATTCTTTTATGATAGCACAAGGAAAGGTTCTTTGTCTCTTCTTAGTATTTGCGTTTTCGTAGTATTTTTGATATGTTTAAATATATGCCAATAATACAATCAGCTAAAAAAGCAGTTCGCGGTTCTCTTAGAAAGAAAGTCTTTAATGATAGCCGAAAACGTGCGATGAAAGAAGTAATTAAAAAAATTGAAAAATCTTCAAAAATAGATAAGGCTGAAGCAGGCAAAATGCTAAGTTCTGCTTTTCAGTTGATAGATAAAGCTGCTAAAAGAGGAGTAATAAAGAAAAACAACGCTGCCCGCAAGAAATCTCGTTTATCAAAATTAGTTAAATAAAAAACAGAAACTTATTATCTGACAGACACACATAATTTTCTGCTGAAAATTTGCTATGCTCGGCTCGTCAGCCTGCGCAAGTCTGTCATATAAAAAGTTTCTGCTTTTAAAAAATATGTCACATTTATTAGAATTTTATGGAACTGAATGTCCACATTGTGTGGATATGCATGATTTAGTCGTGCGACTTGAGAAAGAAGAGGGAATAAAGGTAGAAGCATTAGAGGTTTGGCATAATGCTGAAAATGAAAAACGTCTTATTGCATTGGATAAAGATTTTTGTGGAGGTGTCCCTTTTTTCTATAATACAAAAACTGATAAATGGATTTGTGGTGGTGCAGACTATGAAGAATTGAAAAATTGGGCGAAAGGCCTTTAGTTTTTTAGTTTAAAACAGAATTTAAAAAAGCATCTAATTCTTTGTCTTTTATTTCTCTGAAAGCGCTAGATTTTAAACTACTTAAATTTATATTCATTATCCTTGTACGTTTTAAGTCAGTTATTTCTTGGAATACTGCTGAGCACATTCTTCTGATTTGGTGTTTCTTGCCTTCAGACAAAATTATTTTAAAAGTAAAATCATTTACTATTTGGACTTTACATTTTTTTGTAACATATCCTTCAATGTTTACTCCATTTTCCATTTTTTGTTTAAAGTTTGAACGTAACTTGTTTGATGTTTTTACAATGTATTCTTTTTCATGAACATATTTTGGATTTAAGAGTTTATCCGTTATACGTCCATCATTTGTTAGAATCATGAGTCCATGAGAATCTTTATCTAGCCTACCTAAAGGGAAAACATCTTTTGGAATATTTTGATTTTTTGTATTTTCTTTTATATCTTTTTCTCCTTCACTAGGGGAGTGGGTTATTATTCCTATTGGTTTGTTATACGCATAATATACAAGTTTTTTGGTTGAAGTATTTCCTTTTACTTCCACTTTATCTTTTTCATTAACCTTGCTTCCTAGTACTGCTAGTTTGCCATTAATAAAAACTTGCTTGTTTTCTATCAGCTCATCAGCCCCACGTCTTGTAGAAATATTTTTAAGAGCTAAGTATTTATTTATTCGCATTGGGTATTCGTTCATTACAGTAATATAGCATAAAACAGTTAAAACTGTTTTATGCTTATGATTGGCAGGATATCTTTCCCTACGGGAACAGTATACCTTTTACATTTTTTAAAATTAAAAATTTTAAAAAATAAGTAAAAGCTTTTCGATTCCTGCCAGTGAATGAATCAATTCATTCACTCTAAAGGACAATAAAAAACACCAACTAAGGTTGGCCTTTTTTATTGTCCTCTCGGCAGGAATCGAACCTGCATCATAACTTCCGCAAAGTTACGTCCTATCCATTGAACGACGAGAGGATATTTGTAGATTAGCAGTTTTTATTCAAAAAATCTACCCAGCAGTAGATTTTGACAAAACCCTTTCAGGGCGCGCTTTGCGCATTGTCAAAATTCACTACTGGGTCCACTTTAGAAACCGATAGCTTCCATTATCTTTTCTGAGACGTGTTCCTTCATTTCTTCTTCTGAGATTTTATTTTCTAACATTTTATTTTTTATTTCGTCTGCTAGATTTGTTTCTATAGGCATTGAAATGATAGGCATGAACAATCTTTCAGATTTTATGAAAAGAGTAGGTTTTTCTTTTTGTACCCAAAAAGCCTTGATGACTTCGTATGGATATAAGCGGTTTTTGATTTGTAATCCTTTTTCATTTAATTCATAAGAAACCATTTCTGGTTTTTTGAGAGCAAACATTACAATTAAAATTCCACTTAAAATTATAAATACTGCGAAAAAATAACTACCAAAGATAATAGATGCTACAGAAGAAGCTACCACTACGACACCAAGAGCCCAGAACCAATCATTGTTGCGTTCCTTCTCATTATATTCAGGCATTACCCACTCTATTTTTTTTGTTTCTTCCATATCTTTATTATATCACTTACTTATATATTTAAAAACAAATAAGTGTATAAAAGTTATTTTTTCTTGTTTTTTGGTTGAAATAAAAAAACCATAACATTTGTTTGTTATGGTTTTTCTATTTTAGATTTTTTAATTTAATTTATTATAGGAAGAACTCTTTTTAGATACATGAGTTCTTCGAAGGCCCCAGCTACAACCCTCTCAGCTTTTTTTCTTTGATAATTTTTACCAATAATCATTTTTCCGTCATTGGTTAAGTTGAAATAATTTTTATTATTTTGTTTAAAAAAAACAATAAGATTTGTCCTTTCATCTATTAATCCGTAGACGTTTTTTTTATTTTTGTCTTTTATTGTTATACCAACAAAAAACTCAGGGTATAATTCATACGTTATTTCGATGATGGGAATTTCTGAACCCCCTTTTGTTTCTTGATAAATATATTCTCTCTCTGGGTTTGCAATGACTATTTTTATAGTCGTATAGTTTTCAAGTTCTACTCTATGTTTATAGTTAAAACTATTTAACATAGAATCAAATTGATATTCTTGGACTAAGATCGGGTTTCTTATGTCCATGGAGAATATTTTTATTTTCTCCATGAAATTTCTTGTTTTTTCTATAACTATTCTTATACTATCGACATAAATTAGCCTTTCTGCCCCAGGATTACCAGAATAATAATTTTCTACTATTGAATGTTCCAACATTTTTGTAGTAGAGCAATTAGTCATAAGTAATATGGCAATAGCCATAACAAACACTTTTGTTTTCATTTTTTTTAGTTTTTAATTGTTAGTTATTTGGTTATCTCTATTTCTGTGAAGAAACACAGATAACCAAATAAATTACAACAAAAAATGTATTTCAAAGAGCAATTTATTAAATAAAGTATAGCATGTTGGTATTTTAAAGTCAAGAGCTGATACAGAAAAACCCATATAAATATAGGTTTTTTAATAGAAACATTTGTTATTTTAATTTGCAGACAGTTTGGTACGCTGTTGGAACTTCTTTTTTTGGTAATGGTATTTAAAAGATTAATTGATGATAGAAATAATACTGGCATTATGTGGAATTGTGTAACCTTTGCTCAATTCGTTTACCAGCTTTAATTCTTTTTCAACTGTTTCTGTTCTATTACGTTTTAAGATATTTATTTTGCAAGCATTTGGATTATTTTCGAAATAAACAAATTTAATATTTACTATTAATTTAAGTTTATTTATGATAGCGTTAATTTCTTTTTCAAGAATTTTTAATCTCTCTGCTTTGCACCAAATTATATCTGTAAGTACCACATCTTTACTATTCTTTAGTGCTTTTTGTAAATCTTGATAATAAACACTATCTTTAAATTCATGAGAATGATCATATGAAGATTTATGATAATCATCACAAATTACTGCATTTTTAAATTTATCAGAATTATTTTTTATATAAGTTGATTTTCCAGAACCTGGAAGACCAATGATTATGGTAATTGTTTGCATATTAATTTTTTAACCAAACCTTGCCAAAATTATTATTGAGATAACACCAAAAACAATACCAATTATTTCATATATATTTAAATGTTCTTTAAAAATTATTGTTCCGACGAGAGTTAAAAGTATGACAGTCGTTACTGAATAGAATATTCCTAAGGTGCTTAATTTTATGTGTTTCATTACATAAAACCAACCAAAAGCAGTTAAAGCATATATAATCATTCCAATAAAGAAAGTTGTGTAGTTGATATATTTTGGACCATTTCCTGCAAGTTTAATAAAATAATCTGCAAGTACTCCAACTCCAGCAAGAAAAATTATTATAAAAATAGGGATTAAATTATTCATTTATTTTATTTTAACACAAAAAATATTTATTTTATAAATAAATACAAATTATTAAATAATATCACCCTTCTCTTTTCTCACTAAAACAAAAAATATTAAAAGAAGGAAAATCTGTATTGTACCTATAAAAAATTGACTATAAATAAGTGCAGTAGCTCCTGAAATTAAAAAAGAAAAACTGATAACTATAAAAAGACTTAGTATTCTTCCGAAGTTTAAAAATACTTCATTGTCAAAAATAAAAGAATAACGAGAGTTTATATTTTTAGACATTTCTTCTTCAGACAAGGAAAGGAGTATAGGACCTATTAACATATTAAAAAAACTAGAAGCAACTCCATATAAAAGTATAAAAAAAATGATTCCTATTTTAAAAGGAAATAAAAGAAAGAAACCTGAAATAAAAAATAAAGTACTTGAAGCAAATATTGTTCTTATTTCAGATGTTTGTTTAGCTTTTTTACCATACCAATATATAAAAAAAGCAGTTATAAGTGACATTGTTGCTGTGATCGTTCCTAAAATTCCCTCATTTCCCAAAACAAGAAGAATAAGTAATGTTGCAATGAATGGAGTTCCGTCAACGAACCCTCCAGCTATGTTTAATAATCTTCTTTTATTTAGAGAGTTATTTTTTAATATGATTTTATCTGGGATTGGAGATTCGAATGTACCATTAAGAATTACTCTTCCACATAAAAACATAAAAATAAATGATAAAATAAAAAGTATCCAATAAGCATGTTTTTGAGAATATAAATGAGAAAAATTTCCAAAGACAATAAACCAACCAGCCAATAATGGTACAAGAATATTAGCTATTAATGAAATCGATGATAAAAAACTATAAAAATATAAACGTATCTCGTTGTATGTTTCTTTGAGTTCTAAATAATTTCTATTTCCCCAATAAAATCCATTACCCAATCCCCAAAGACAACCATAAAAAAATATAGCAATTGTGTTTGAATTTCCAAAGAAAATAAATAAAGTACTGGCAATACCAGAAAACATAGCACCCCAAGCAATTAATTTTCGTATGTGAATATATTTAAGTAGTAGACCATTTAAATAAAAAGCTATTGGTAGGGATAGAAATAAACCTATATTATATATAGCTACACTTGTAACTGAATTAGATATTCTCCAAATAAAAGCATTTAAGAATGTTGTTACAAGAGGACCTGAGATTGTTTTAAAAACATTAGAAAGGATAATTCTACGGACATTGCCATTAATACGTTCAGAAAAATATATAGTTTCTCTTGTAAAAATTTTTATGACGTATCTGTACATATGGATTATCTTTTTTTGTCTTTTTTATTACTTTAAAATTTCTAAAGCCTTTTTAAATATAAATGGTTGAATCAATGGGTAAGTTAAATTATTTGGCATTTCATTAAAAAATTCTATTTTTTCTATCTCTGAATTTGGCAAATTATTTAAATTTTTGATTTCAGCAAAAAATACTTGACCATAATTTATTGTTACACCTTCTTTTTTTACGGAATAGATAAACAAGGGAGTTAGTTTAAACTTATTAGCTCCAGTTTCTTCAAACAATTCTCTAGAAGCACAATCACCAATACTTTCTAATTTTTCTCTATGTCCACCAGGGATTTCCCAAGTATCTCTTTGTTTGTGTTTAGCAAAGACCCATTTGTCATTATACTTAGCAACAATAACAGCAAATTCAAGTTTGTTGTCTTTTATGGTATTTAAATCGTAAAAGTCTACTTTTAACATGATTTAATTTTAACACAAAAATAATTTGCGGGCGGTTTGGTACGTTGTTAGAACTAGTTTGTTGATAAATAAGAACTAATTAGATTTTATGTATTTCTAAAATATTTCCTTCTGAATCTTTAAACTCAAACCATTCATGATGGTCCACTTTTTTATGACTTATAATTTCAGCAAATTCAGATACTCGTTTAAGTTCAGGCTCTACATCATCTACTCCAAAGGAGGCGTAATAATTAGTTCCAAAATCTGAATCAGATAAGGAATATCCATCTGCTAAAGGATTATATAAACCTATTTTTATATTTTGTAAATCAAAAACGACCATCCTATCACGTTCTATTTTAGTGGGTTCCATATTTAAGAAACGAGAATAAAATTTTTTAGCCCTTTCGATATCCTTAACTTTGATTATGATATATCTTAACTTCATAAATATATTTATTGATTATATCAAAATTTCAAAGCAAAAACAGTCTCCCAAATGAGAATTACAAAATAAGGTTTTAAAATTTGCGGAGGCGGTGAGAATTTCTCCCTCGACTAAATTTTTTGTCGTCACAAAAAATTTGTCTGGTCACCGACTCATACATTTTTTATACTGATAAAATGATATTCCGTCGTTCGAATCTCACTCAAAAGCCAAGCAGTTGGCTTTTTCGCTCCGCTAAATAAAAATAGTCCAACAAAAAGTTAGACTTATTTTTATACTAGTGGGCCACTCGAGTTAAGTACCCAGACTCTCAACCCTTGCAAGTGTATCTTAGCATCTTTCTAAGGGTCTTACTGAGGTATTTAAGTCATCACCTTAAATCTTTTTTCCAAAAAGAAGAATCCAAGTTACTTCTTTTCTTCCGTGAGGGTCTGAAGCAAAACTAATATCTAAATCACCAAACCCTGCTTTAGTTACTAAATTACTCAATTCTTCTTTTGTGTAGTATCTAAAGAAACGATCATGATTAGACAATGAATCAGAGACTATTGCTGTCTTATCCTCTCCTAACTGTTTTTTTGTGAATATATGCAAAATCCCACCAGACTTGAGTACACGATTAAATTCTCCAAGAGTTTTTTCTACATCTTCAATTGAGTCTAAATGCACAAGGGATGCATGTGACCAAAGACCGTCGAAGGAAGAATCTGGGAATTTCATTGATGTAATATCTCCTTGGATATATTCAATATCTTTACCACGTTTCTCTGCTTCTTCAAGTAAACCTTTTGAAATATCTAAACCTGTGACTTTTGCACCTTTTTCATTTAAAATTCTTGAATCTCTTCCTGATCCACATCCTGCGTCTAATACTTTGGGTGATTCAGGAAGCATCGAAAGGAATTGCTCAATAAATTTTATCGGCGCTACTTTTTCCGCTGAGTCGGCATACTTCTCTGCATTTTGGTCGTACCATTCAATTGTGTCCTTAAACCCTTCTATTTTCATATAGATTAATTATGATTTAAAAATCATTGCGGTGGCGATGTCCGGAACTTTGAACCGAGAACACGGCTAAGCTTCGCGGTTATTGATAAAAGTATAAAGGAATTACGGGCAATTTACAAAGTTCATCCGGAATGGTTTGAAACACCTCACCCAGAGTCTAATAGGGGCAAAAATGAGGTGGATTATTCAATCTAGTCTAAAAATATTGTTAGGCTATTTTAGGGTGTATCAAAATTTTTAAAACTATAGCCATACTAATACAAAGCCTCTTCTAAGATATTTGATTTTTGTTCAGAAACAAGTCTTAATATTGCCTCATCACTCTTAAGCTTCTTGTCGATGGCGTTAATTTCTTCCATTATTTTTTCTTGCACAGGCAATGGTGGAATGGTTACTTTTATATTTTTTATAATTTCCAAAGATAACTCAATTTGTCCACTCTGACCTTCTGCCATTTTTTCAAGGTTATCAAAGCCTATATTTGCGATCGTATATAATAAAAACTTAGGAATAACTTTTGTCGTATCAGGTCTCAAAATTGTGATGTGACTATCGACAACATAGTCACCCTCCAAATCAAAATATGTAACCCTTCCAGCAGTCCCTACGCCTGTTGAATTGATTAAGATATCACCCTTCTGTAGTTTTCTATCGTCCACTTCAAAAGTACTGCTTGCAAAATGTTTTTCGGAGAAATCAAAATCAAAATACCCACGTGCTTGACCAGATTTTATGATCTGCAAGTTTGAATCGCCGTATTTAGGACTTTTTCCTCTCTGTAGTAAAGTCCTTAGATCGTCAATCTTTTCTATACTCTTATATTCCTTTGAAACACCGTCAAAAATTGATTTGATTTTATCTTTATTTTTTAGAGTCTCGTTAACTGCTGTTTTTGCCCCATCTTCAACTTTCGATATCTTTGAAACTATCTTTGTTACGACATCACTTGGCGGAACAGGGATTAAAAGCTCTCTAATCTCTGGCAAATTGATTGACGGGTAATTAGAATCCACAGGGACTAGATTTGATGTCTTGTAGTCTTCGAGGTAATAATAGAGATAATTTAAAAAGTCCTTATCTCCATCATACAAACAGGCAAGATGATTAACTACATATGAATCTTCTCTTAATTTTGCAATGTTATTAGTATTAACAGACTGACCGCTTTTCGGAAAGAGAATGGTGTCTTCTTTAAACATTTTTAGACCACAATCTTCTACCGCTTTTTTATTTACATAATTATCCTTATCAGCAATCAAAAACCCATGAGCGTCTTTTCTATTTAGATTACCAGCTCTAATAAAAGGAAATTCTCCCTCCTCAAAGTATTTATTATCTTGAGGAGCATTGGTTCCATTATCGACGATAGAACAATGCTTTTGTAAAGGTTCTATCGGATATTTAGATTTTAACTTAACTTTTTTTTTAAATGACAAAGCAATTTTTTGCTCGAATTTTGCTGATTCAAAATCAACAATTGCATGGAGGTCTTGAATAATTAAATTGCTTGAGAGTTTTGGATCGATTGTCTTTATCTCTTCTCCCTTAAACACTTTCAATATGTAGCTATTTACCTTACTAGTGTCGTCCAAAACTTCCTCGTTGTATAAGCTAGATTTAATATGACCTCCTTCAGTTTTATAAACCTTGATACCTTCATGGCCTCTTCTGCTGCTGAATTCATAACCCAAAAACTTCTTCTCCGCTTTCTTTTCTCCAGATCTTACAAGTGCAACTTTTTGATTGAATGAGAGCAGAAATATTACTAGTTTTGATTTTTCAGTTTGATTTATTAACTCTAAAAGTTTTGCGTTTTCGATTTCTGATTCAGTCGAATCATCTTTTCTCTGTAGTTCTCCAAAAAGCTTCTTATATTTCTTAAGAAGAAGACTTTCTTGTATAGAATCAAAACCACCTTTTAATAAACTCGTGTAATCGTCAAATGACGAATCTGGATAGGCAAAGGCTACGTATTTTGAAAAAGGTTTCTCAATATTATTACAGGTAATATCCTTATGAGTTTTCAAGAATATATCGACGGTATCAGAAATGTTAGACCAAACATTATCATTTCTTTTCCTCAAAAATAAAGTGACGGTATTGGTCCCTGTTGCCATAAATGTATTACTACTAAAGGCGACAATTGCCCTTATCTCAAAATATTTGAATAGCAACTCTCGTGTATCTGTGTATATCCCAGAATTTGTTAATACAGAAACCGGCAAGATAATTCCCGCATAGCCACCTTCTTTGAGAAGTTGTTTTGCTCTCTCGATAAAGAGACATTCGATCTCTGAACTTTGCTCTGTAAGACGGTTATACAAAGAAAAAGAAGTCTTTCCATTCTTAAGCGTATTCTTAAAACCGCTCACCGAATAAGGTGGGTTTGCAACCAAAATATCAAACTCCTCATTGTCGTTAGTATTAGCTGTCTCTAATAGTTTCCCTTTATATTCCTGACTTGAAGAGAAACTGTCCAGACCATCACCACAAATTATATTTGCGTCACCATCTCCATTCAGAAATGTACTAATTTTTGTTGTTTTCGCTAGTCGATAATCTTTTTCTATGCCGTATACATATTCTTTAGCCCAAAGATACTCACTTTTTAATGAATTAAAATTTCTTTTTGCTAATCCACCTCCCTTTATCCACGAATCATCAATTTTTGATAGATGTGAGTTAATTTCCCCCATAACCTCTGTTAAGAAGTGTCCGCTACCTGAAGCGTAATCTATAACATAAGGAAGAAAGTTTTCTTCACGATTTTCGTTTTTCTGATTAATTATGTCCCAGATAGGTATAGATCGACAGATGAATCGAGTGATTGGTATAGGAGTAAAAAATTGACCTGATTCTTGCTTGATTCCGGTATTTAGAAGTTTTTCAAAGAAGTCACCGAGAAATTGTTGTTTAGTAGAATATTTTATTCTGAAGTTTTCAAGTAACTTTACAACTTCCTTAACAACAATGGCATTTTGTTCAAAAGTCTTTTTATCAAAAACCTCCTTGAAGGCAAACTCGTTCCCCGAGTAAAGTTTTTGTTTAATAAACAACTCTTTGATTGCTTGTGTTTTTTGGTCCGTATTTACCTTGCTTAATTCTTGTTCTAATTCATCTTCAGTGACCGCCGAAATCTTTAGGCCAAGATACTTATCCATGCCTCTTTTATAGAGATCATTTAATCTCAACATTACCTTTTCGTTATTCTCGCTTTCCTCCCATTGAAACTGGGTCTTCTCGTCATCACTTCTTTCAAACTCGTCTACAATTTTGCAGAGGAAAAGATTGAATATTTTGTTAAAAGCATTGGTTTTATCAGAGACGACGTTTCTTCGTAGAATTTCAGCAAACCGATTAAAAATATATCCTCCTTCTTCCGCTTTTAAATCTCTCAAGTCCTTCTTGAGGATACCTGTGAATTTAATATGGAAGGGTGTCGCATCTGCCTCAAAAATACCTTTTGTTTCAAAAATTTGAGGTGCCCAAGCTTCAAATGCTTCTTGTTGGTTTTTGGTATTAGTAAAATTGCTTCCAACTTGAATAATATCGTTTTCGAAAATAATTTCGTCACCGTGTATTTCAGAAGAATAAAGACATAAGTATTCTGTGGACTTTTCTTGTATCAAATAACTAAATAATTGACCACCATCTTTAAACATTTTTTCCTTTTCTTTCCGATGTTCTTCTCCATAAGTTTTACATTCAATCATCAAAAACGCCTCGCCCGAATCATTATAAACGAGAATATCTAGAAATCCCTTAGTTTTATGTCCGAGTGGCCAATCTTTTTCTAGAAGTATATTTTCGGGTTTGTATCCTTTTTCAAGTAGTCTATTAACACACTCAAAGACTACAAAAGATTCCGGTTGTCCAAAATTACAGGTGGTAGCACGCTGATATCTAATTTTTTCTCCGTAATTAATCTTTGAATTTTTAAAATTGACAGAATCAACAGAAACAGAAATTTGATATCTGTTTTGATAGATTTTAAACCATACATCCTCGGTGCCTTCACGAGGTTTGAATCCTAATTGAGATAAAAATATTTTGAGATCTGTTTTCATATATTTATAGAATACACCCGCGCTGAAAAAAACACAAGCACTGTCCCTGCCCCTAAGTCAGAGAAATTGTTTAAATTCAAACGTTGTCGTATGGACTTATCCACAACACATAATCTACAAGTATTGAAAAAGTTCAAACTTGGTAATCTGGCGGAGGCGGTGAGATTCGAACTCACGGTCCCTTTCAGGACTTCGGTTTTCAAGACCGATGCACTAAGCCTCTATGCGACGCCTCCATAGAGTCAGTTCAATATACTATTAATTTCTTTATTTTTCAACCTTTTTCTTAGCCAGCTTTTTTCTAAAATTTCCCTTGTAATAATAACAAACCCATAAAATCAAAATACCCCTGAACGGGGTATTTTGATTTTTAGACTATTTTTTCTTTGGTGATAAAAAGTTTAATAAAGATGTTTTTACATCTGCCCATTTCTTCTTAGATATAATGAAAATATAGATGATTTCTAAAATTCCAAAAGTATTTAATAGAACAAGAGCTATAAACCATACTCTTTGATTGCTTTTTGATGCTAACCATAGAGAATAGATCTTCCAAGGTAGCGTCCAAAGAGCTAAAATTAATAAAATTATTTGACTATCTGTGTTTATAAATGGACTCATAATAAATTTATTATATCAGAAAAGTTTTTTCTATGCTAATATTGGTAGATTATGAGAATACTTGGGGTAGACTATGGAACAAAACGAATTGGCCTTGCAATTTCAGACGAAAACAAGAGATTGGCTTTCCCAAAAGAAATACTTTTAAATGATTTAAATACATTTAAAGCACTTCATGAGATTATAAAGGAGGATGATATTTCAGAAATTGTAGTCGGTGAATCCGTAGACTTTTCGGGGAAGTTAAATGTTTTATCCGCGAGAATAGAAGTTTTTATTTTAGAATTAAAAGAAGAATTTAAACTCCCAGTTCATAAACAAAAAGAATTTTTGACTTCAGTGGAAGCACGTAAGGGGGTAGACGGCAAAAAAGATTCAAATAGATCAAGTGCGCATAGTAAATTAAAACAAAAAAAATCTGGTAGAATTGATGCAAGTGCTGCAGCTTTGATATTACAAAGATATTTAGATAAAATAAATAATTAACCTAGCTCTTTAAAAATTTTTTGTCCCTGCGCCCTTCTCGGATTACCGAGTGGGACCCTCGGGAAGCAAAAAATTTTTAAAGAGCTAGGTTATAAAAATAATAAATAAATATATATGATAAATATAGAAGAATTTAAAAAAGTTGATATAGTTGTAGGAAAAATTTTAAGTGCAGAAAAAATTATAGATACAGACAAGCTTTTAAAATTAGAAGTTGATTTAGCTGAAGAAAAACCAAGACAGATCGTTTCTGGGATAGCACCTTACTTTCCAGATATATCAGTGCTTGTGGGTAAAAAATGTATGTTTGTTGCAAATTTAGAACCGAGAGTTATTCGTGGTTTTGAAAGCCAAGGCATGATACTTGCTGTTTCAACAGAATCAGGAGGATTCTCTTTATTAGAACCAAGTGATGAAATACCAGTCGGTGCACGAGCAAGATAACTACGAGTTTAACGTCACAAAAATATTATGAACTTTCAATTTTTTGAAATTATACCCTTAATACAAATGATCGGCTTGATAGGGGTTTTATTATTTGTTTTTGCTGAATCAGGACTTTTTTTTGGTTTCTTTTTACCTGGAGATAGTCTTTTGTTTACTGCTGGAATACTCGCTGGGACGGGGCATTTTAACTTATTTTTGTTATTTTTTGGAGCTTTTTTTATGGCAGTGCTTGGGGATTCAGTTGGTTATTTTTTTGGCAAGAAGATAGGTCCAAAAATATTCTCTAAACCCAATTCTTTTTTTTGGAATAAAAAAAACATAGAAAAGACAGAAGCATTTTTTGAAAAACATGGTGATAAAGCCATAACATTGGCACGTTTTGTGCCGATAGTAAGAACTTTTACTCCCATTATGGCTGGTGTAGGAAATATGAAATATAAGTCATTTATATTTTGGAATATTTTTGGTGGATTTATTTGGACAGGGAGTATGATTTTTGCTGGATATTTTTTAGGGAATCGTATAAAAAACATAGATCAATATATTTTGCCAATAGTTTTTTTGATAATTTTTGTTTCTATATTGCCAATACTTATGCAATTTATACGTAAACCAAAAAAGACAGATGACACCATAAACAATGGCAAGAAAGAAGCGGATGTCGTATAATATAAATAATGTTTAGAAATTTACACAAAGAATTTTTTCCAATACCAGAATTTATTTCTAGCCACTCTTTTGGTTTAGATATTTCGGAAGAGTCAATAAAGTTTACTGAACTCAAGATAACTAGACACGGAATAAGACTAGGAAGATATGGAGAGAGAGAAGTTCCTACTGGAGTTATTGAGTCTGGCAAAATAAAAAATCTAAAAAAGATGGAAGAGATTTTAACTTCTTTGCGAAAAGAAGAAAAAATAAAATCAGTCCGAGTTTCTTTACCAGAAGAACAAGTTTATTTATTTAAAGTAAAATTAGAAAAAGAAGGCTTAGAAGATGTAAGGGAAGGTATAGAGCTTTCTCTCGAAGAACATATTCCGATATCGGCCCAAGAAGCAGTTTTTGATTATGAAATTTTAAATGAAGATGAAAAGAGTTTAGATATTCAAGTCGCGGTTATTCCTAAAGATATTATTGAGAATTATCTTTCTGTTTTTAAAAATTCTGGTATAACTGTTCTTTTCTTCGAACTTGAAGCTCAGGCTCTCGTTAGAGCAGTTATCAAAGATGGAGATTTAGAAACATACATGATTGTTGATTTTGGTAAAATGCGAACGGGTATATCTATCATATCTCAAGGCGTACTTTTACTTACTTCTACTACTGACATAGGAGGTTCAACTCTTTCAAAAATTCTTCAAGATGATTTAAAAATAAGTTTTGAAGAAGCAGAAAAAACAAAACAAAAATATGGACTCGGTAATGATTTTGATAAGAAAGAGATTTTTTCTTCAGTACTGAAAGGTGTTTCTCTTTTACGTGATGAGATATCAAAACGTTTTCTATTTTGGCACACAAATAAAGAAGAAGGAGGAAAAGAACATCCTCCAATAAAAAAAATAATTATTTGTGGTGGTGATTCTAACTTAATAGGATTTTCTGAATATCTTTCTTCTAGTATAAAAACAAAAGTTGAAATTGCAAATATTTGGATTAATATAAGTGATACTGGAAAATATATTCCAGAAATGAGCTCTGAGCAATCACTTTCATATGCTACTGCTGTGGGGCTTGCGTTAGGAAATTTTGAAAAATGATAAATTTAATTCCAATTGAAGAAAAGAGAAAAATAGTTTTGAGTTTTTATAGTAGACTCATTATTGTCTTATTTTTTATGTTAGGGCTTGGTGTTATTGTTGCTTCTTTTGCAATTTTACCTTCTTTTTTCATTTCATATGTAAAAAAAGATATTGCTAATGATAAATTAAATTCACAATTAAAAGAGGTCATTCCAAAATTAGATGAAGAAACTATTTCTGTTTTAAATAGCTTGAATTCGAAGCTTGATTTGATTGAAAAAAATAAAGAAAATAAATATATAGTTTCTCAAAAAGTAATAAAAGAAATTGTTTCAAGAAAAATGCCTGGCATTAAGATAAATCGTATTTTTTATGAAACTGATTCTATAAATGGAGGTAAAGTAAATATCAACGGAGTGGCTTTGAGCCGAGAACAATTACTTTTGTTCCGACAGTCTTTTGAAGACTATGCCATTTTTAAAAAAGTTGATTTACCTATTTCGAATTTTGTTAAAGGATCTAATCTACAATTTAATTTGAATCTAATTCCTTCATAATATGAAAAATAATTCCCATAAATCATTGTTAATATTTTCTATAATTTTCTTGGTTTTTTCTTGTTTTCTTTTTTTTATAATAAATAGAGAAATTGTTTCTAACAAAACAGCATACGAAGATAGTGAGCTAAAGTGGCGAAAGGAAGTTGATAAGATAGAAGGTATAAAATTGTTAAATAGCTCTTTTAAGAAGATAGAGAAGGAAAAAGATTTGATTGAAACACATTTTGCTCGTAGTTCTAATATAGTTCCATTTTTAGATACGATGGAAGCTGTTGGTAATAATGTAGGTCTAAAAACAGAAGTTACTTTGATTGATGTTCCTAAGGAAAGTAAAGTCTTAATCATAGAGATGAGTGTATATGGAAGTTTTGAATCCATTTATAAATTCTTGCTTCTGTTGGAAAATTCTCAATATCAACTAGAAACTATTTCTATGGATATACAAAAAGAAAATACGAGTGGAGCTGTAGTTAATAAAAAAGATAAAAATAAAGAAGTTATACCAAAGTGGAAAGCAGATTTTAGGATGAAGCTTTTGAGTTTTATCCCATAGAGTATTATTAATGTAATTTCTATTAAGATGAATATTGAATTTTTCAAAACAAAAAAGGATTTTAATAAAAAAGGCTATCAGCTCAACTTAAGTGTATACTGGAAGATTATTTTATTTTCCATTTTTTTGATTATAATGCTTTCTTTCTTTTACGGCTATAATTTATTTATTGAAATAAATAAGGATTTCGTTATCACTAATACAGATACAAATGATCAGGTTGAGAATAGGAGACAAAAAAGGATTCAAAATATTTTGAAATATTTTTCTGACAGGGAGACCAATTCTTTTAATATAATTAATTCTCCTCCTTCTATCGTTGACCCATCGATATAAAATTTGTGCCCTCGGTAGGAATCGAACCTACATCAAGGCCTTAGAAGAGCCTTGTTCTATCCATTGAACTACGAGGGCAATTGTGGGCGGTAGAGGACTCGAACCTCTGACCTTCGAGGTGTAAACTCGTTGCTCTACCAACTGAGCTAACCGCCCAATAAAACTACATACCTATATTATACAAAAAATAGATTTAATTCAACCTTAAATAATAAACCTTGATTATGTATATCAAATATAATATACTCTACTTATGAAACTTGT